>JAEEGH010006600.1_pt1 | contig 28317 bp, 30 predicted proteins | sample 9134181 | NCBI WGS metagenome assembly JAEEGH01 (sample SAMN16246544, study PRJNA631951) | gut metagenome | biome: gut microbiome; feature: rumen; material: DP-attached | host: Bos | place: Iran: Karaj | collected 2018-10 | reverse complement strand
TTTCAACGAATGGAAAAACATCGACATCATAAAGGTGGTCATCAATACCGTTGACCGTCTGCTTGGACGTAAGGAAGGCGAGGATATGGACCTCATTACGTTTGTTACCGACCGTGCCGGCCACGACCTCCGTTATGCCATCGACTCCAGTAAACTTCAGAAAGAACTCGGTTGGGAACCTTCGCTTCAGTTCGAGGAAGGTATCGAAAAGACCGTCCGCTGGTATCTTGACAATCAGGAGTGGCTCGACAACGTCACCTCCGGCGACTATCAGAAGTATTACGATAACATGTACGCTAACCGTTAATTTTACAGCATGTTGCGACTTTGTCGCGACCCCAAATTATGAAAAAGATCTTGCTTTTAGGCTCAGGAGAACTGGGTAAGGAATTCGTTATTGCAGCTATGCGTGCAGGACAGTATGTCATTGCCTGCGACCGTTATGATAATGCGCCCGCCATGCAGGTGGCCGATGAGCGCGAAGTGTTCTCCATGCTCGACGGCGATGCCCTTGAGGCTGTGGTTAAAAAGCACCAGCCCGACATCATCGTTCCCGAGATTGAAGCCATCCGCACGGAGCGTCTTTTCAAGTTCGAGGAGCAGGGCATTCAGGTGGTACCGTCGGCCCGTGCCGTCAACTACACCATGAACCGCCGCGCCATCCGTGACCTTGCTGCGAAGGAACTCGGTCTGCGCACGGCCAAATATTTCTATGCCAAAACCTTCGATGAATTCAAGCGTGCTGCCGACGAGATAGGTTTCCCCTGTGTAGTGAAACCGCTGATGTCGTCTTCTGGCCACGGTCAGAGTTACGTACACAACGACGACGAACTGGAACAGGCTTTCCGTGAGGCAATGGAAGGCAGTCGCGGCGACGTAAAGGAAGTAATCATCGAGGAGTTCATCGATTTCGAATCCGAATTCACGCTGCTCACCGTCACACAGCAGCATGGCTGGCCCACGCTGTTCTGTCCGCCCATTGGTCACGTGCAGAAGGGCGGCGACTATCGTGAATCGTGGCAACCTTACAAGATTTCAGACGAAGCCCTGAAACAGGCACAGCACATGGCCGACCAAGTGACCAAAGCGCTGACAGGTGCCGGCATCTGGGGCGTTGAATTCTTCCTGACCAAACAGGGCGAGGTTATCTTCTCTGAGTTGTCACCGCGTCCGCATGACACGGGTATGGTGACGCTTGGACATACAACCAATCTCTCGGAGTTTGAACTGCATTTCCGTGCCGTAATGGGATTACCCATCCCAGCCATTCATCTGGAGCATGCCGGAGCATCGGCCGTCATTCTTTCACCCGTGGAAGCCAACACCCCCGTAGACCGCTCATTGCTGCCCTACAATCTGGAAGAGGCGCTGAAGGAAGACCGCACGCGCATCCGCATTTTCGGAAAGCCCGAGGCCCACAAAGGCCGTCGCATGGGTGTCGTGCTTTGCTATGGTGAGGTGGGCGACGATGTCGATGCCCTGCGCGACAAAGCCAAACGACTGGCCAAAACCGTTTTGGGTACTGAACCGTATATGAAGAAGTAGTAAGCGCTACATGATTCAGAATCTTCAGTCGTTGAGGTTTTTTTTCATCATGCTGGTTGTGATGTCACATATCATCGGCAAGTCGTTCGATTTTGGCGGTGAATGTGGCGTCTCGTTCTTTTTCGTTTTGAGTGGTTTTGTCCTTTCTTATGCCTATGGACAAAAAATACGAGAAGAACAGTTTCAACTGAAACCATTTTTGAAACGACAACTGCTAAAATTCTATCCTCTTCACCTGCTGACTTTTCTGATTATGCTGGCATTAGATGCACGACTGGGTCAGTTTTACGATTTCCCGAAACTTGTGGCAAATGCACTGCTGTTTCAAAGCTGGGTACCCAGCGACGACTTCTATTTCGTTGCCAACGCTACTTCGTGGTTCTTGTCCGACCTGTTATTCTTCTATATTGTTTTCCCCTGGTTGTTTTTGTGGATCATCAATAATAGGGAACTCAAGTTGTGGCTCACAATGGCAGTAGTGGTGGCATTGTACACTTGTCTGGCTGTTGCTATACCACAAGAAATGGTAAACCCCGTGCTTTATGTTTCGCCTTTGACACGTGTCCTCGATTTCGCACTTGGCATTCTCCTTTTCCGCTATTGTTCATCAGCCAGTGGTCAGCAGTTTACTACTTGGTTAAAGCGCCAATCTGAGGTTGTCATATCCTGCCTTGAATTGCTGATGTTTCTGTGGGTCGTCGCTTCGTTTTTCATATACGAACATTCACCAGCTAGCTTCAGGTGTGCAAGCCTGTTCTGGTGCGTGTCGCCCGTTTTTTTGTTGGTTTATATCAAGTCCGACAAGTTAGAGGGCCTTGTTACCAGTTTCTTGCACCATCCCTTTGTGCTATGGCTAGGCAGTATCAGTCTCGAAATCTATCTCACTCACTTCGTTACCATGCGCATCCTTTACGGTATGCTGAACACCATTGGAATGCCAGATGAGGAACGCTTGAACCTAATCGTGGTAGCTATTACCATAGTTCTGATTATAGTAGTCTCGTTTATTGTAAAACGGTTTTATGTTGATAAGATTTATAGGGCACTGATTAAATATGTATGAAAAATATGAATGCTAAATTGATAGAACTACCCAAGATTGTTGATCCACGAGGCAATCTGACGGTGGCAGAACAGCTAAAGAACATTCCGTTCCCGATAGCACGTGTCTACTGGACTTACGATGTGCCTTCGGGTGAGAGGCGTGGCGGTCATGCCCATCGTACTTGCGAAGAAATCATTGTTGCCGTTAGCGGTTCATTCGATGTCGAGGTTTTTGACGGTCACGAGCGTCAGTCTTTTCACTTGAACCACCCTTATCAGGGTCTTTACATTGGCACAGGTGTATGGCGCACATTAGAGGATTTCTCCAGCGGTTCCGTCTGTCTGGTGCTCGCCTCTGAATTGTTCGACGAGGACGAGTATATCTACAATTACGATGAGTTTTTAGAACTGACGAAGAATGTTTGAGATAGAGCGATACACCATTGCCAAAATGGCTGAATGGAACCAGTTTGTTGCAGCGTCGAAAAACGGCACATTCCTTTTCGACCGGCGTTACATGGACTACCATAACGACCGCTTTGAGGACTTTTCTCTGATGTTCTATCGCGAGGGTCGCCTCTATGCCCTGTTGCCCGCCAATCGCAAAGGCGACACGCTGCAGTCTCATGCCGGGTTGACGTACGGCGGCCTTGTCATGGACGAGCATACAACGGCAGCAGCAACAGTTGAGCTGTTTCGCGAACTAAACGACTACTTGCGAAAAGAAGGATTCCGTCATGTGCTTTACAAGTGCATTCCATGGATATATCACCAGTTGCCTGCCGAGGAAGACCTCTATGCCATTGCACGCACATGCAATGCCCGGCTGCAGGAGCGCGACTTGGGAACGGTGATCATCCAACGCAACGCCATGCGGTGGGAACGCGTACGGCGGCGGGCTCTGAAGCGAGCTCAACAAGCTGGCATTACCGTCAGTCGCAGTAACGACTTGGAAGGATTCTGGCGTGTTCTTTGCGACAATCTAGCTACAAAGTATGATTCGACGCCTGTGCATACGCTACAGGAAATAGAACTGCTGGCTTCGCGCTTCCCTGACAACATCGTGCTCTACGTGGCAACCCGAGACAATACCATTCTGGCGGGCATGGTGCTCTACATCAGCAGCCAAGTGGCACGTGCGCAATATAGTTCTGCCACGCCCGAGGGTAAGCAGCTTGGAGCCATCGACATCATCTACGACCACGTCATCAACCGTGATTACAGCCATCTGCCTTACTTCGAGTTCGGCACATCGGCACTTAGCAATACAAACGTCATCAACGAGTCGCTGGTATTTCAAAAGGAAGGTTTCGGAGGCCGCGGCATATGTTTCGACCGTTACGAATGGAGCCTATGAAGTATTTGGATTTAAAACGAATCAACGAGCCCTACGAGCATGCAGCCGACGAGGTGCTGCGCAGCGGATGGTATTTGCGGGGAGAGGCCACACGTCGCTTCGAGCAGAACTTTGCGAGATACATTGGAACGAAATATTGCATCGGTTGTGGCAATGGTTTAGATGCGCTTACACTCATTTTGCGTGCCTATAAGGAAATGGGTGTGATGAAGGAAGGCGATGAAATTATTGTTCCTGCCAACACCTATATTGCCAGTATTCTTGCCATCACGGAAAACCGCCTTGTGCCCGTCCTCGTAGAACCCGACATCCATACGCTTCAGATTGACGACGAACTCATCGAACAGGCCATCACAGCGCGTACACGCGCCATCATGATTGTTCATCTTTATGGCCGTTGTGCATATACCGAACGAATTGGTGACATTTGCCACCAACATGGATTAAAGCTGATTGAGGATAACGCACAGGCTCATGGTTGTAAATATAAGGAAATACGAACAGGTTCTCTCGGAGACGCTGCAGGCCATAGTTTCTACCCCACAAAAAACCTCGGCGCTCTCGGAGATGCAGGAGCTGTGACAACTGATGATGAAGAATTGGACAAAATGATTCGCACCATTGCGAACTATGGCAGCGAACGTCGTTATATATTCGACTATATCGGGCGCAACTCTCGTATGGACGAATTGCAGGCTGCCATTCTTGATGCCAAGCTACTAGACCTCGATGCCATGAACGAGCGCCGGAAAACTATTGCAGCTATTTATATGAATAATGTAAAACATCCGGACATTATTATCCCCCAGTCTGACAGGGACAACGTTTATCACATATTTCCTATTCTCACGGCACACCGCGACGAACTCCGCCAGTATCTCCTAGAACATGACGTTGAAACCGAAATCCACTACCCTATTCCTCCCCATCAGCAGAAATGCTACTCGCAATGGAACGCTCTTTCGCTGCCTGTCACCGAACGCATCCACCGCGAAGAATTGTCATTGCCCTGCCATCCTTCCATGAAACAAGAAGAGGCCGACCATGTGGCCAGCCTCCTCAATCAATTTACGGCATCAAAAGAACTGTGACGCTGCGTGCTGCCTGCGCGCCCATCACCAGCACCTGAGCAATATCTGCGGTCTTCGACGGACCGCTGATGAATGTGCCGTAGCCGTCGTATTCCTTGTCAAACTCGATGCGCTTATAAGCCTCGTGCATGTTGTTCACTATCTCGTTCTTCGGCATCAGGATTACTAAATTCTCCGAAATAAAACAGACGGCTTTTTCCTTCATTTGCTGTGGAATCCAAATGCATCCGTTTTCAGCAACGCCAAACATTCCACGGATAACGCCAACATCGGTACCGTTCAGGTCGCGAGCACGCCCCACCGTGTCAGGATTTCTTGTGGCAATGGTTATTTCCGGCAGATTACTTGCAATCTCTTTGGCATCAGGATAGAGATCCTTAATCAGTTTGTTGATATCACGCCCGGAATCCACTTCTATCACCTGTCCTCCCACGCTCTCGCTCATTTTTATGAACTGTACCAATGGGTCGGGATAGGTGATGGCCTTGATATCATCGAGTGAAGGCATGTCGTATTTCACCTTCACGTTCTCGCGATACCTTTTCAATATATCTTCTTTATTACTCATAATGTCATTCTACATTTTACGGTTTCACAAATTCACACTTTACCTTTTTTCCAAAGCGTGTGGAAGGTTTGTTTCGGGAAAGTCATCATCTTATGCCCCTCGGCCCACGGATTCAGTCCGCAGTTGATAAGGGCATCGGGAACGAAGTTGGCCAGCGGGGCAAACTTCAGCGCCGTGTTATACATGCCGCTGCTGCCAAAGACCAGGTTCATACCCTTACACATTATCTTCTTTTGGGGATTAGCCGTGCCGAATTCGTCCAACTGCTGGCGCCACTGATAAATCTGGTCGCCAAGGTTCACTTTCACCGGACAAACCGTCTGACAACTCAGACAGAGCGTACAAGCCGAGACATTGCCACTGTGCTGATACTTGTCGCGCAACATTCCGAGATTGATGCCGATAGGACCGGGGATGAAATAACTATAGGAATAACCGCCCGAACGACGATACACCGGACAGGTGTTCATGCACGAACCGCAGCGAATGCACTTCAGTGCTTCCCAATGCTCTTCGTTGCCGACCCATTCCGAGCGTCCGTTGTCCACCAGGATAATGTGCATCGGTGCAGCCGTCGGACGAGCCTTGCGGAAATGCGAGGTATAAGTGGTGGTGGGCTGTCCCGTACCTGCACGGCAGAGCATGCGCTGGAACACGGCCAGACTGTCGTAGTTGGGGATTACCTTCTCCAAGCCCATGGCAGCAATGTGCAGTTTGGGGCACGAAGTGCTCATGTCGGCATTGCCTTCGTTGGTACACACCACGATGTCGCCCGTCTCGGCAATGCCGAAGTTTGCGCCCGTCATTCCGGCATCTGCCGTCAGGAATTCATTGCGCAGACTCAGTCGGGCCTGGTAGGTGAGATACGTGGGGTCGTGATTTCCTTTTTCCGAGCCAAGCTTCTCCTCGAACAACTCGCCAACATCGTCGTGATTCAGATGAATGGCCGGCATCACGATATGGCTGGGCTTCTGTCCTTTCAGCTGAATGATGCGCTCGCCAAGGTCGGTCTCCACCACTTCAATGCCGTTCTTCTCAAGATAAGGATTCATCTCGCACTCCTCGGTAAGCATCGACTTCGACTTCACTATCTTCTTAACGTTGGCTTTCTTCAGGATGCCCAGCACGATTTCGTTAAACTCCTGCGCGTCTTTTGCCCAGTGAACGATGCAACCGTTTTTCTCGGCATTGGTAGAAAACTGTTCCAGATACTCGTCCAAATGAGTCACGGTGTGACGCTTGATCTGAGACGCCTTCTCGCGCAACTGCTCCCATTCTTCCAGGCCATAGGCCATGTTGTCTCGCTTGGTACGCACGCTCCAGAAGGTAGCGTCGTGCCATTTTGCATATGTCTGGTTCTTTAAGAACTCTTTTGCTGCTTTACTGTGTCCTGTACTCATATTGTTTTCGTTATTACGTTATAACGTTATGTCGATTATAATCCTGCGGCCAGAATTTCAACTACATGCTTGAACTTGATGTTCATGCCTTCTTTCTTAGCCACGCCGGCCATGTGCATCAGACAAGAACAGTCGGGACCTGTTACGTATTCGGCACCCGTCTGCATGTGTCTTTGCACCTTGTCCTGGCCCATCTTAGCACAGATGGCTGTTTCCTCAACCGAGAACATGCCACCAAAACCGCAGCACTCGTCGGGACGCTCGGGCTCTACTACCTCACAGCCATCGACCAATTGCAGCAGGTCGCGAATCTTGTTGAACTTCTTCACATGTTCTTCCGACGGAGAAGAAAGTCCCAGTTCCCTGACGCCATGGCACGAATTGTGCAGGCTCACCTTGTGGGGGAATGTTCCAAGAGCATGGTCCACCTTCACCACATCGTGCAGGAACTCAACTACATCCATGCATTTCTTGGCCGTCACGCACTCATGCCCGGCCATCAGCCGTTCATAGTTGATTCTCACGAAAGCCGTACAGCTCACAGAAGGAGCCACCACATAGTCGAAGCCTTTGAATTTCTCTTCAAACTTCTCGGCCAGCGGCACAGCCATTTTCTCGAATCCGGCGTTTGCCATCGGTTGCCCGCAACACGTCTGACCTTCAGGATAGTCCACGTCTAATCCCAAATGCTTCAACAGCTTATACGTGGCCACACCTACCTCCGGATAGAGTGCGTCCACATAACAGGGGATGAATAGTCCGATTTTCATAATGATTTTGCTTAATAGATTTTTAGTCAATGTTTTTCTTCTGAGTGCAAATATAATAAAAATTTCGCCAACACCTTTATTTTTCTTCGATTTTTTTCAGTGTCGATTATTTTTTTTATCTTTGCAGGCCAAATCATTTATAAAAAGCGAAAATGGTAGTTTGCATTGCAGAGAAACCCAGCGTGGCACGCGACATTGCCCGCATCATCGGAGCCAACAGCTCTCATCAGGGCTACATGGAGGGTAACGGCTATCAGGTGACGTGGACTTTCGGCCACCTTTGCACCCTGAAAGAACCCCACGACTACACCCCGATGTGGAAGACGTGGAGCCTCTCGTCGCTGCCCATGATTCCCCAGCGCTTCGGCATCAAGCTCATCGAGGAGGAGAGCATCAAGAAGCAGTTCGCCATCATCGAGAAACTGATGCAGGCGGCCGACGGCATCGTCAATTGCGGCGACGCCGGACAAGAGGGTGAACTCATCCAGCGATGGGTGATGCAGAAGGCACAGGCCAAGTGTCCGGTTAAGCGTCTGTGGATTTCGTCGATGACCGACGAGGCCATCCGCGAAGGCTTCCGCCAGCTGAAAGACCAGGCAGAATACCAGCCGCTTTATCTGGCAGGACTCTCACGCGCCATCGGCGACTGGATTCTCGGCATGAATGCCACGCGTCTCTACACGCTGAAATATGGTCAGAACAAGCAGGTGCTTTCCATCGGACGCGTACAGACGCCGACGCTGGCCCTCATCGTGAACCGCCAGAAAGAAATCGACAGTTTCAAGCCCGAACCCTATTGGGTGCTCTCCACCATCTATCGCGACACCACCTTCACAGCAACTCAGGGCAAATTCTTGAGCAAGGAAGAGGGCGAAAAGGCTTTCCAGCTCATTGCCGACAAGCCCTTCGAAGTAACCAGCGTGCAGAAGAAGGCCGGAAAGGAAATGCCCCCACAACTCTACGACCTCACTTCGCTACAGGTTGACTGCAACAAGAAGTTTGGCTATTCGGCCGAAATGACGCTCAATCTCATACAAAGTCTTTACGAGAAAAAGTTCACCACCTATCCCCGCGTCGATACCCAATACCTTTCCGACGATATCTATCCCAAGTGTCCGGGCATCATGAACGGACTCTTTCAGACACGCTTCGGCAACGTGGCTCCCTATGCAGAACTCGTCCGTCCGCTTGGCGGCAAACCGCTGAAAAAGGACAAGAAAGTGTTCGACACCTCAAAGGTGACCGACCACCACGCCATCATCCCCACCGGCGTTCCGCCCCACGGACTGAGCGACATGGAGCAGCGCGTGTTCGACCTCGTTGCCCGCCGCTTCATCGGAGCCTTCTATCCCGAGTGCAAATTCTCCACCACCACCGTCCTGGGCAAGGCCGGCGAAGTGGAATTCAAGGTCACCGGCAAGGAAATCCTCGACCCGGGCTGGCGCGCCGTCCAGTATGTGGCAGCATCACAGCAACAACCCACCGACGAGGAAAAAGAGAAGAAAGACGAGGAACGCACCCTGCCCACCTTCGTGAAAGGCGAAAGCGGTCCCCACACCCCTACCCTCACCGAGAAGCAGACCACTCCTCCCCCCTACTACACCGAAGCCACGCTGCTGCGCGCCATGGAAACCGCCGGCAAGTTTGTGGAAGACGAAGAGCTGCGCGCTGCCCTGAAGGAGAACGGCATCGGCCGCCCCTCTTCGCGGGCAGGCATTATCGAAACACTTTTCAAGCGCCACTACATCCGCCGCGAGCGAAAGCGCCTGGTGGCCACTCCCACGGGCATCGAACTCATCGGTCTCATCAAGGAAGAACTGCTGAAAAGCTGCGAGCTGACGGGCATCTGGGAAAAGAAGCTGCGCGACATCGAGCACCTTAAATACGACCCTGCACAATTCATCCAGGAACTGAAGCAGCAAATCACCGTCATCGTCAATCAGGTGCTCTCCGACAGCACCAACCGCCGTATCTCATCCGGACAATAAAACGCCTTGCTTTCCGTTATATTGTTTGATGACGAAAAAGTTCACCATATATATATTATTGTGTCTGCTCCTCACCGCCTGCGGAGCCGACCATTATATGAAGAAAGGCGAGAAGGCGCTGGCCATCGGCGAATACTACGATGCCTCCGTCTACTTCAAGCGCGCCTATGCCTCCACTTCTGCCAAAGAGCGCGACCTGCGAGGCAAACGCGCCGGACGAATGGCCTACGCCTACCACAAGATGGGCTCAACGCAGAAAGCCATTGCAGCCTACCGCAACCAGATTCGCTACAAGCAAGACTCGCTGCCCACTCATCTCGACTACGCCCGTCTATTGCTCAAGAACGGCAACTACAAGGAGGCTGCCGAAGAGTTTCAGGCAATTCTCGACTCCACTCCCAATAACCAGCTGGCCCGCGACGGACTGAAATCGGCGCTTACCGCTCCGCAAATCAAGCAGCAGGGCTCGCGCTATACCGTCAAGAAGATGGACATCTTCAACTCGCGACGGTCTGATTTCTCACCCATGCTTTGCGGCGACGAGCACGACCAGTTGTTCTTTACCTCAACTCGCAACGAGGCCCAGGGCGATGAACTCAGCGGCATCACGGGAACGAAGGCAGGCGACATATTCTATGCGCAGAAAGACGACAAGGGCAAATGGGGCAAGGTGCAGACCATCGAAAGCGGACTGAACACCGACCACGACGAGGGTGCCTGCTGTTTCTCGCCCGACCAGCGCGTGATGTATTTCACCCAATGTGCCTCCGACCCATCCTATCCCCGCTTTGCCACCATCATGACCAGCAACCGCTCGGATGCCGCCTGGGGCAAAGGGACGCTTCTTGAAATCTCACGCGACACGCTCTCCAGCTATGCCCACCCCGCCATCTCGCCCGACGGTGAATGGCTCTACTTCGTCAGCGACATGCCCGGCGGCGAAGGCGGACTCGACATCTGGCGCGTGCGGCTCACGGCTGCCGGACTCGGAGGCGTGGAGAATCTTGGCAAACCCGTCAACACCGAGGGCGACGAGATGTTCCCGACATTCCGTCCCAACGGCGACCTCTATTTCTCCAGCGACGGTCATCCGGGCCTTGGCGGTCTCGACATTTTCATTGCCAAGGTGGGAAACGACCGTAAATACCACTTGGAGCACCCCGGCTATCCGCTTAACTCACAGGGCGACGACTTCGGAATGACCTTCGAGGGACCCCACAACCGCGGATTCTTCTCGAGTAACCGCGGCGACGGACGCGGATGGGACCATATCTACTCGTTCGAGAATCCCGAAATAATCCAGACCATCAAGGGATGGGTTTACGAAATGGACGGCTACGAACTGCCTGCCGCCCAGGTGTATCTGGTGGGCAACGACGGCACCAACCTGAAGCTGTCCGTCAAAATGGACGGCTCGTTCGAACAGGTGGTCGAGCCCGGAGTGGACTACGTGATGCTAGCCACCTGTCCTGGATTCCTGAACCACAAAGAGGAAATCAGCATCCGTCCGACGGAGAAATCCGAAGAGCACGTGCTCCAGTTCCCGCTGGCCAGCATCCGCGTGCCGGTCTTGATAGACAACATTTTCTACGACTTCGACAAGGCAACGCTGCGCCCCGAGTCGTCAGCGGCACTCGACGAACTGGTGAAGATGCTTCAGGAGAATTCCAACATCACCATCGAACTCTCGGCCCATGCCGACTATCGCGGCTCGGCCAACTACAACAAGAACCTTTCGCAACGGCGTGCCGAGACCGTGGTGCGCTACCTTATCGACCACGGCGTGGCCAAAGACCGCCTGACGCCCGTGGGCTACGGCAAGGAGAAGCCCAAGACCATACGCAAGAAAGTGGTTGAGAAATACCCGTGGCTGAAGGAGAACGACGTGCTCAGCGAGGAATTCATCAAGGCGCTCGACCCCGAGAAGCAGGAGATTTGCAACCAGCTGAACCGCCGCACCGAGTTCACCGTGCTGCGCACCACCTACGGAATGTTCGACGAAAAGGGCCAGCTGAAGAATCCTCCCAAGCCTAAGCCAAAGGAAGAAACTGGCTCCGACGATGATTTCTACTTAGATTTCTAACGGTTGGCAGTTCAGAATAATCCTTACATTTCTGCTTCAGCAAACTGAAGCAAAGTAGCGAAAAGAATCAGGGATTTTGGCGGATGAAATGCTTTTAAAGTGCAGAAAGCAGGCTTCCGCCCATCAAAAGACAGGCTTTTAAAGTTCAAATAATAGGCTTTTGAAGTTCAAAAGATAATCATTTAAAGTCCGGATATAGTTCATTTAGACTGTAATTAAGCCCTAATTACAGTCTAAAAGCCTATGATTTAAAGTTCAGATGATTTTTGGAGAAAGCCAAAACGCTGCTTTCTCTTTCTAAAATTCTTATTATCAATAAGTTGCAAAAAGTGTCTCAAAACTTGCGTATTTGCGGCCAAAAGTACATTTGATGAATTACGCGCAAGTCTCAACGCACCAAAATTCAGAATTATCTTGACGTTTCTTCAACTTTTCTTATACAAAGATAAAGCCTCTTCGCCCAATGAGTTTGGACGTAAGACTGGTTTTTATACTGAATAATGCAAGAAAAAGGGGCGGAAGTTTGCATTTGTGCGCGCTATGTCGTACTTTTGTAAAATAAAAAAAAGATTATGAGCAACCAAAAAGAAAACAAGCGCCTCATGTCACTCGACGTGCTCAGAGGCATCACCGTGGCAGGAATGATTCTGGTGAACAACGAGGCGGGAGACACCTTCACGCCATTGGCACACTCCAAATGGAACGGTATGACTCCCTGCGACCTGGTGTTTCCCTTCTTCCTTTATATCATGGGAATCTCCACGTTTCTTTCGTTGCGCAAATTCGGATTCAAATGGTCGCCGGCGGTGGCGCGGAAGATTGCGAAGCGCACCATCCTGATTTTCCTTATCGGACTCGGCATTAACTGGCTGAGCAACGTAGTTGGAGGCGACTGGGGACTGGGGCATCTGCGCATCATGGCGGTGCTGCAGCGCATAGCACTCTGCTATTGTGCGGTCTCGCTGCTGGCGCTCTTCGTCAATCATAAATACAGCCTCCACATCGCCATCGGGCTGCTGGCCATCTATACCGTCATATTGTTGCTAGGCAACGGCTATGCCACAGACGCTTCAAACATAGCGCTGTGCATAGACAAGGCCATTCTGGGCGGCAACCACCTATACACCCACTCCCCCATCGACCCCGAAGGACTGTTGGGCACCATCCCGGCCATCGCCCATACGCTGATAGGTTTCTGGTGCGGACGGGCCATGATGCTGGCTGAAAGCACCAGCGAAAAGGTATTGAACTTCCTGCTCGCCGGGGCAGTCCTTGTGTTCGCGGGTTATCTGCTTTCATACGGATTGCCGCTGAACAAAAGTATCTGGAGCCCGAGTTTTACGCTGATGACCACGGGACTTGCTTCGCTGCTGCAAGGCATTCTGATGTATACCATCGACATTAAAAACCATCGAAACTGGACTACGCCATTCCTGGTGTTTGGAGTCAATCCGTTGTTCCTCTATGTGCTGAGCGAAGTGATGGCGATAGTTTGCTGGAATGTCGGACTTTACAGCATGCTCAACGACGGCATTCGCGCCATCATCACAAACGGATGCTGGGCGTCGCTCTGCTTTGCGCTAACCGTTGTAACAATCTGCGGTCTCATAGGCTGGTGGCTCTATAAGCGCAAGATATTTATCAAGATCTGATTTAATGTAGAATTATCAAAACCGGTATTCCACGAAAGCCTCCATGGCCTCGTAGCATGCCAGTCCTAGGCGGTCGTATGCTTGGGCTGTTTCACGGTTACGGTCTTCGGCACGCTGCCAGAACAGGCGCTCATCGTTGCCGAGGAAGGGAGCACTCTCCATCTGACTCTGATGCTTCAGAATGGCATTCCGCTTTTCGCGAAGTTCCTCGGGACTCATGGGAACACACATTTCAATATCTGCCACATCCCATTCGGCCCAGGCGCCACGATACATCCAAATGCGGCAGTCGGCCACCCATGCTGCGCCCGCTTTCTTCTCTTCGTCAACGGCAGCCAACACGGCATCGGTGCATTTACGGTGGGTGCCATGAGGGTCGGCAAGGTCGGCAGCCACATAAACCTGATGCGGCTTAATGTCGGCCAACAGTCGGCGGATGGGTTCCACGTCGCGCTCCGTCATGGGCAGTTTCTCTATTTTACCGCTTTCGTAGAAAGGCAGCTCAAGGAAATGAATATGACTGCCGGGAATGCCATTGTAGGCACAAGCCAACCGAGCCTCGCCCTGACGTATCAGACTCTTCACGGCCAGCACCTGGGCTGACTCCGCTTCGTTGTCGTTTCTTTCGCGAAGTTCCGCCAGCACCTTCTGGCAGCAGTCGACAATAGTCTGGTCGGCACCGTCGAAGAGAGTTTGGAAACCTTTCACGAAATGCAGGTAGCGGCGCACTTCCTCGTTATCAACGGCAATGTCGCCGCTGGTCTCGTAGGCCACATGCACTTCGTTTTCCTGCTGAATAAGCCGGCGAATGGTTCCTCCCATCGAGATTACATCATCGTCGGGATGCGGAGAAAACACGATGACGCGCTTTGGGAACGGGAAAGCGCGCTCAGGACGTGTAGTGTCGTCGGCGTTTGGCTTGCCGCCTGGCCATCCTGTGATGGTGTGCTGCAGTTCGTTGAACACCTCGATATTGACCAATGCCGCCGAGCCGAACTTCTCCACCCAATGCATCATTCCATGTTCGGCATAGTCCCTGGTGGAAAGTTTCAGCAGCGGTTTGCCCGCAGCCTGGCATAAATTCACGATATCGCGTCTGAGGGGATATCTGTCGGTAGTGATGGTTGACGTAAGATTAAGGTTCATACAGGTATTGTTTTTCATTTCACATTAGTCACCAACCCATAGCATGCCAGGGCCGACAACGTGACAACCGTGGCAAATGCCGATGCCAACGACAGCTGCGAAACGCTGGTCACGGTATCGGCAAAGAGTCCCTGGAAAGACCCCATCAGGGCTACCCACCCCTTAGTGAGAATAAAGACGGCCACGAGGGCGACGGCACATACCGCCGTCCATATTCTGCTCAGCCGTACCGAACTGTCGGGCAGCCGGCGCATCACCCTGCTGGAGAATCCCTGGTCGGGTACGTCGAAAGTCTGTTCGGCAAAGAACTTCCCGATGAGTTCCTCGTCGGAAGGCTGCAACACCTGCTCCAGATGTTCTGCTATATTGTCTTTTATCTTATCCATATCCATTGTTTTTAAGATAGTTGGCTAATTGTTTCTTCCCTCTCGAAAGGTGCGACTTGACGGTGCCTTGCGGCAGTTGCATGATATCGGCGATTTCATCTATCGGCAATCCGTCGATGAGCTGCATGGTGATGCAGGTACGCTCGTCGGGTTTCAGCAACGCAAGCGCCTTATAGAGGTCCATCTTCAGTCCCGCAGGCGGTTCGCTTGAAAATCTTGCGACCTGCTGGTCCACGTCGGTGGTTTGTTTGAGCGACCTGCGGTAGTCGTATAGCACATTATAGGCAATGCGCATCAGCCACGTCTGGAATCCCGCCATGCCCTTGAAGGAGGCTATTCGGGTGTAGGCCTTGATGAAGGTGTCTTGCGCCAAATCATCGCTCAGCTGTGTATCTCCCAAAGTCTGTGCCAAGAAGAAACGCCTTACAGGCGACTGATATTTCCTGACAAGCTGGTCGAAAGCCCGCTTGTTGTGGAATACAGCCACCTGTGCGACGAGAGAGATATCGCTGAGTTGTGCCATTACCTATCGACCGTCATCTGATTACTGCTTTGGCGGAATAACCAGCCACAACACCGGATAGAGGATGATACCGCAGAAGGCCGTGAACAGCGTGAGTACTGCGTAGGCCACGCGAAGCACTGTGGGGTCGAGTTCTAAATACTCTGCAATTCCTGCGCAAACGCCACCCAGGATGCGGTCGTTCGAACGATAAAGTCTTTTATAGTTGCTCATTTTTATTTAATTTGAAATTGATAATGATGATTAATTAGGGAGGATATTCCGGCGGTGAGACCGCCGGACACCTGACGCCGGGAGGGCATTACACCTCGGGCGAATCAGAGGCTGTGATGTCGCTGTCATCCTTCTTTTTCGAAGTACGGCTGATGATGGCCTGGCCTGCGCCATAGAATGCCATGACTACACCAATACCCTGCAACAGGTCGCCGATGAAGAAGTAGCCGCATGCAATCAGTCCCAGTCCCAGGAAGAGATTCCGGATGCCTTTGGTCCAGAGGTCGCCATCGGTTTCGGCCGGAGCACGAAGTGCTTCTTGCGGAATGGGCTGACCGGTCTCCATTGCCTTTTCGGCGAGTTTCAGCCGCTGGTTGCGATTTCTCACCAACAGCCAGATAATCGCGATTATGGCAATCAGCGGAGCCAAGAGGATGATGAGGAGGAAGAGAATGCCGAAGATGGCTACAAGCGTTCCGCCCACACCGACATTCACCAGATTGTTGAGTGCCGAGAACGGATCGTCTTCGAAATCTTCGTCCCAGTTGCCATGCTGTACGGTGATAGGCGTTGTGCCGGCAGTGTCCACGCTTGTGGTGTCACTATAGGCAACAAGGCCCACGGTATCCTCAACGACAGTCTTGTCGTTGGTGCTACTGTTCGTAGTAACCGTCACGCTCTGGTGGTGACGATGTTTTTGTCCCGATGCCTCAGCGGTGGTTGCCAGCGTGAGGAGCATCATCATTGCTATCAGACTTTTCTTCATTTTCTTAAAGTTTTAAAAACGGTTTATTTGCCTGTTAGACGATGCAAAGATAATAAAAGTTGCACGAATACGTTATTTTTTTATAAGAAAGTTGAGTCTGGCACTTGGTTCAAAAAAGTTTTTTGTAATTTTGACGACAATTATTTAAATAATGCTGAACAACTATATGAAAAGAACTGCTAGTTTGCTCCTTATTATAATGGTGGCGCTGACGGCCCTGGCCCAGATGCACGACCCCGTCCACTTCACGGTAAGCCAGAAGAAGGTGTCGGCCACAGAGGTGGATGTTGTCTTCACAGGAAAAATCGATGCCGGTTGGCACGTCTACTCCACCGACCTCCCGTCCGACGGTCCCATTGCGGCCACGCTGACCACCGAGAAAGCCGAGGGAGCGAAAGCCCAGGGAAAACTGAAGGCGCAAGGCGGCGAAAAGGAACAATTCGACCCGTTGTTCAACATGAAGGTGCGCTTCTTCGAGAATAGCGTGACCTTCGTTCAGCGCTATAAGATTACCGGCGAGAAATACGACATCAAAGGATTCCTGGAATACGGAGCCTGCAACGACCGCAACTGTATGCCTCCCACCCAGGTGGAATTCAACTTCCAGGGGGAGGGCGTGAAAAACAATGCCAAGGACGAAAAGCAGGAAAAACCGGCACCGGAAGCCAACAGCAAGACCGAAGAAAGCCTGCTGCCCGCCGTTCCCGCAAAGGATACCCTGAAAGCAAACGACACACCGGCAACCGACAAAACGGCCATCGTCACGAACGCCTCAGCCGGTATCGGCACACCGCTATGGACACCCGTCACCAGCGAGCTGCAGCAATTAGGCAGCCAAGAAGAAGGCAGCCGTTCGTGGCTATATATCTTCCTTATGGGCTTTGCCGGCGGACTGCTGGCGCTCTTCACCCCCTGCGTGTGGCCCATCATTCCCATGACGGTAAGTTTCTTCCTGAAACGCTCTAAAGACGACAAACGCAAAGGCATACGCGACGCCATCACCTACGGTCTTTCCATCATCGTGGTCTATTTGGGATTGGGTCTGCTCATCACGGCCCTCTTCGGTGCCTCGTCGCTGAACGCCCTGGCCACGAATGCCGTCTTCAACATTTTCTTCTTCCTGCTGCTCGTGGTGTTTGCCCTCAGTTTCTTCGGATGGTTCGAACTGCGCCTGCCATCGAAGTGGAGCAATGCCGTCGACAACAAGGCCAGCAGCACCAGCGGACTGCTCTCTATCTTCCTTATGGCTTTCACGCTGACACTGGTGAGCTTCTCGTGCACAGGTCCCATCATCGGATTCCTTCTGGTGGAAGTCAGCACCCAGAACAGCATCATCGGTCCTGCCATCGGCATGCTGGGATTTGCGCTGGCACTGGCCCTGCCCTTCACACTCTTTGCCCTCTTCCCCACCTGGCTGAAACAGGCGCCGAAGTCGGGCTCGTGGATGAACATCCTGAAAGTGTCGTTGGGTTTCATCGAACTGGCATTCGCCCTGAAATTCTTCTCTGTCGCCGACCTTGCCTATGGCTGGCGACTGCTCGACCGCGAGGTGTTCCTTGTTTTGTGGATAGTGATTTTCGCCATGCTGGGCGCCTATCTCGTGGGATGGCTGCGCTTCCAGAGCGATGAACCGCTGCCCGTCGCAATCTCAGAGACGGGTGAACCCTGTGCACCGAAAGCTCGCCCCGTGGGCTGCATCATGCTCGGCATGATATCGCTGGCATTCGCCCTCTATATGGTTCCCGGACTGTGGGGTGCGCCCTGCAAAGCCGTGAGCGCATTTGCGCCGCCCATGAGCACACAGGACTTCAACCTATATAAAGCCAACGAGGTGCGCGCCCACTTCACCGACTACGACGAAGGCATGGCCGCCGCCAAGTCGGCAGGCAAGCCCGTTCTTATCGACTTCACCGGCTTCGGCTGCGTGAACTGCCGCAAGATGGAGGCTGCCGTTTGGACCGACCCATCGGTAAGCAGCATGCTTTCCGACGACTACGTGCTCATCTCGCTGTTTGTCGACGACAAGACGCCACTGCCCGAGCCCCTGCAGATTACCGAAAACGGAAAGGAGCGCACATTGCGCACCGTAGGCGACAAATGGAGCTACCTGCAGCGCAGCAAGTTCGGAGCCAATGCACAGCCCTTCTACGTGGCACTTGACAACGATGGTCACCCGCTGACTGGCAGCTACAGCTACGACGAAGACATTGCAAAATACACCGAGTTCCTCGGTCAGGGAATAGACAACTTCAAAAAACTACAGGCACAACCGTGACCCCATTACCCAAGGACTTCACAGAACAGACGCAGGCCATCTTCGGCGATGAACTCTGGAACGACTTTCTCCGCGCCATGCAGGAAGAGCCGCCCGTGAGCATACGCCTGAATCCCTACAGACTGAGCAACCTGTGGACGGTCATCGGCGGCCAGCCAGTGCCCTGGTGCCACCACGGCTACTATCTGGCCTCGCGCCCGCAGTTCACCTTCGACCCACTGCTACATGCCGGTGCCTACTATGTGCAGGAAGCCTCATCGATGTTTCTCGACGAAGTGCTGCGGCAGCACATCAACGGTCAAGGCCCCATCACTGCCCTCGACCTCTGCGCAGCACCCGGCGGAAAATCCACCCTGCTGAGAACGGCCATCGGTGCCGACGGCATACTGGTGAGCAACGAGCCCAACGGCAAGAGGGCACAGATACTGGCCGAGAACATCCAGAAATGGGGTGCTCCCGGCATGTACGTCACCAACAACTACCCCGCCTCCTTCAGCAAGAGCGGTATGGCGTTCGACCTGATACTCACCGACGTGCCCTGCTCGGGCGAGGGAATGTTCCGCAAAGACGAGGGAGCCATTGCAGAATGGAGCCTCGACCATGTGCAGAGGTGCAGCCAGCTGCAGCGCGAAATAGTGGGCGAAGCCTGGCAATGCCTGCGTCCCGGCGGACTGCTGGTGTATTCCACCTGCACATTCAACACCCACGAGAACGAGGAGAACGTGAAATGGATACTCGAAACGTTCGATGCCGAAATCCTTCTCGTCGAAACGCGACCGGAATGGAACATCACGGGCTCGCTGCTCCCTGGCTTTTCGGCTCCCGTCAGCCGCTTCATCCCCGGAAGAACGCGCGGCGAAGGTCTCTTCATGGCCGCCATCAGGAAAGAGGGTGATGCCGCGCCGAAGCCATGGCAGAAGAACATGCAGGGAATGCGAAAACTGAAGGTAATCAGCGAAAACCGCCTGCCGGAATCCCTGCCGCAAGTGGAACTCACCTACGAACAGGCTCTGCAATACCTCAGAAGAGAAGCCCTGGCACTGCCTTCCGACGCGCCCCGCGGCCTGCTCACCGTCAGCTACTTGGGGCTTCCCCTCGGACAGGTAAAGAACATCGGCAGCCGCGCCAACAACCTTTACCCCAAGGAATGGAGAATCAAAAGCACCCATCACGAAGGCAAGACCATGGTGCTGGCCCAAAGAACTCCGAATGAACAATAAAAAAACAGAAATAAAGACATGAAACAATACCTCGACATCCTTGACCGCATACTGAAAGAGGGCGTCAAGAAAGAAGACCGCACGGGAACAGGAACCCTGAGCATTTTCGGCACACAGAGCCGCTACGACCTCTCCGAGGGATTCCCCCTGCTCACCACGAAGAAGCTGCACCTGAAGTCGATTATCTACGAACTGCTGTGGTTTCTGAAGGGCGACACCAATGTGCACTGGCTGCAAGAGCACGGCGTCAGGATATGGAACGAATGGGCCGACGAGAACGGAGAACTCGGTCCCGTCTATGGTCACCAGTGGCGCTCGTGGCCCGACTACGACGGCGGCACCATCGACCAGATACGCTACGTGCTCGACCAGATTACCAACAACCCCGACTCGCGCCGTATGATTGTCTCAGCATGGAACGTGGCCGAAGTGAACAAGATGGCCCTGCCTCCATGCCACACCATGTTCCAGTTCTACGTGGCCCACGGCCGTCTGTCGTTGCAGCTCTACCAGCGGTCGGCCGACACCTTCCTCGGCGTTCCCTTCAACATTGCCTCCTACGCGCTGCTCTGCATGATGATGGCACAGGTGACGGGACTGAAACCCGGCACGTTCGTGCACACCACGGGCGACACCCACCTCTACCTGAACCATCTGGATCAGGCACGCCTGCAGCTCACCCGCGAACCGCGCCAGCTGCCCGTGATGAAGCTGAACCCCGACGTGAAGTCGCTCTTCGACTTCCAGTACGAGGATTTCCAGCTTGAAGGCTACGACCCCTGGCCCCACATCAAAGCCGAAGTAAGTGTATAATTCTAAATTGATATTTTTCCCATGATCAGCATCATAGCCGCCGTGGCACGCAACCGTGCCATCGGACTCCACAACAAACTGCTCTACTGGCTGCCCAACGACCTGAAGCGTTTCAAGGCGCTCACCACGGGCCACACCATCATCATGGGGCGCCGCACCTACGAGTCGCTGCCCAAGGGTGCGCTGCCCAACCGCCGCAACGTGGTGCTCACTCGCTCAGCAAAAGAATTTCCGGGATGCGAAGTGTTTCCGTCGCTCGATGAAGCGCTGAAACATACCGACGCTGAAGAAGATATCTACATCATAGGCGGCGCGTCGGTATATCGGCAGGCCCTTCCACTTGCCGACCGCCTATGCCTCACAGAAATCGATGACATACCCGCCGAGGCCGACGCCTTCTTTCCTCCTTACGAAGACGAATGGCAGGAAATCAGCCGCGAAGAGCACGACACCGACGAGCGCCATGCCCACCGCTATGCCTTCGTGGACTATTCGCCCAAGGGAAGGTCGGCCACCGGCAACTGACGCTCGAAGGCCGAACCAAACGAGATAATCGTTTCAGAACGGGCCAGTCCCAGCGGCTGCAGCTTGTCGTGGATAATCTGCAACAGGTGGTAGTTGTCGTTGGCGTATATCTTGATGAACATGTCGTAGTCGCCCGTGGTGTAATGACACTCCACCACTTCAGGAATCTTCAGCAGCGCCTCCACCACCGAGTTGAACTTCTCGGGGTCTTTCAGGTTAAGTCCCATATAGGCACAGGTCTGATAGCCGATGGCCTCGGGGTCGATGATGAACTGCGAACCCCTGAGCACTCCCATGGCCGACAGTTTCTGAATGCGCTGGTGTATGGAAGCCCCGCTTACATTGCAAGCACGTGCCACCTCCAGGAAGGGAACCCTTGCATCTTGGGCAATCATACGGATAATTTTCTTGTCGAGCGCGTCTAAATTGTAGTGAGCCATTGTTTCTATATTTTTAATTCTACTCAGTCTCGTCTTTCACGGCACCCGTGGCACTATAGTTGATGCGATAGGTCTTCGCCCGCCTGAGTGCCTGCTTCACCTCGGTGATGAGATGCATGGGCGCCGAGCGGTCGGCCCTGATGGAAATAATCTGCCTACGGGCATCCTCGGGCAGCATCCGCCCGCGCTCCGCCTTCACATAGTCCTCCACCTCGGCAGCCGTGGCCAGCTTGTCGTTCAGCTGTATGCGATAGTCGCCGCCCACCTTTCCTATATATATATAGGTGACCGTTGATTTCTTCACCAGTTTCGTGATTTCCGTTCCCGCCGGCACCTGATACTTCACCTTGAGGGGCACGCTCCTCATGTGGGTGACAATCATGAAGAAGAAGAGCACGGTGAAAATAAGGTCGGGCAGAGCCGCTGTGTTCAGCCCCGGAATCTCCTTCTTCTCTTGTTTGCGGAACATCATATCACTATCGATTTCGTTTTATTCGTAAGCCTCGGCCACCCGCTGCGGATAGTATTTCTGCAAGGCCTCCTGCTGCTGCTCCGAGCATTGCCGCATCGGACGCCCGTACACCTTGCGTGCACGCTGCTCGCGCAACTGGGCGTAGGCTGCCACAATCTCGTTCTGCATTCTGAAATAGGCATCGTAGGTGGCCAGCGAGTCGGTCTTCACCTGCAGAATGTGCATCGTGCGCCGCTGTTCCTGCCCCACGAAAGCCGCCACCTTCGCCCTCAGCCGGTCAATGCCAATCAGGCTGTCGTCGGCATAGATGCGATTCTGCGCGTCCAGGTGCAGCTGCATCACGTTGTCGCGGCTCACGTCCATCAGCTGCTCCTGCTTATTGTCGTCCATAGGCGGCAACTGCCTCTTCAGTCCCTGGTCGCGGTCCATCGAGGTGGTCACCAGAAAGAAGATGAGCAGCATGAACGAGATGTCGGCTGTCGACGTCGTGTTCAGCGCAGGTATTTTGTGTGAGCTATGCTTAAACATACGCAGAGTAATGCGACTATAAACAACACAATGATGGCGATGATGAACATGTCGGGCACGGAGCCGCCGATGAGCCAGCTGAGCAGCATCGTCACGGCCACCAGCACAATCACCCCCACGGCAATGCGGTTGTGGAACCACGAATGCTCGCGGCTTCTCGTAGCCTTCCACAGGCTGAAGGCCGTGGCCCCCAAGGTCCCCGCTATCGCCACATACATCAATATAATCATCAAGTCAGCCATAATGAGTTCTTTAGTTATTCTTCACTCTTCTTTTTTCCCAAGATGTCAAGCAGCGCGATGGCCGATTCCTCCATCTGAGCCGTCAGATGACTGATTTTCGAAAGAATGTAGTTATAGAACAGCTGAAGGATGAGCGCCACGATGATACCGAAGATGGTGGTGATGAGTGCCACCTTCATGCCGCCTGCCACGATGCTCGGACTGATATCGCCGGCATATTCAATATTGTCGAACGACATCACCATGCCAATCACCGTTCCCAGGAATCCCAGCGAAGGCGCAATGGCAATGGCCAGCGTAATCCACGAGCAACCCTTCTCCAGCTTTGCTATCTGCACCGAGCCGTAGCTCTGAATCGAGCGCTCTATGCTCGCCAGGTCATCGTTGATTCTGAGCAGCCCCTGATAGCAGATACTGGCCACGGGCCCACGCGTGTTGCGGCAGAGTTCCCTCGCTCCGTCCACGTCGCCCCTCTCCACCTTCTCTGCAATATCGTTCATCAGCCGCTTTGCATTGATTTCCGAAAGCGAGAGATAGATAATGCGCTCAATGCAGAAGGCAAGGCCGATGATCAGCGCGGCTGCCACAAGCGACATAAAGCCGCTGTTGCCCTCGATAAACTTGTCGCGAAGCGTCTGGTGCAGCCCCGTTTCCTCCTCCTGGGCCATCAGCGGCAAAGCCATTGCCAGCATCGTGAACATCGCGACAGATCTTGTAAAAAGTTTCATATTCAATCCGAAATTTCTGAATGTCTCATTTCACCCCACGGGGTTTAACGCTGCAAAGATAATGCAAACCAACGGAAAAACACGATTTTTTACTGTTAATTTACGTTTTTGATACAGAGTTACAGAAATATTTTAGAATTTAACAAAAAACTCTGTCTCTCTGTGTTTCATAAATTAAAAAAAGGTCCCGAAAAGAAAAATAATTGCTGAAAAATTGTGAAATGACAAAGAAATGCAGTAAATTTGCACCCCGAAAGTCGATTGTCCGTAACCGACCACACCAAGGAGAGATGCTCGAGTGGCTGAAGAGGCACGCCTGGAAAGCGTGTAACCGTCTAAAGCGGTTCCCGGGTTCGAATCCCGGTCTCTCCGCGAAAGGTGAACGCTGTTCACCTTTTTTCATGGAATAAAAACGCTGACTTACAACAAGTTGGCGTTTTTATTTGTTATAATCGCACTCCGTCTATATATTCCCTGCTGCTGAAGCGTACGCTCCACTTCATGCAGAGCCGTTGCCGTATTGCCGTGAGCCTTCGGGCTGCCATTGAGGATAATAACTCTCATACTTTAAACATTATTACAATTCAAGTTTCCAACCGTTATCTCCGTGATAAATCATCTGGTGTGTCATGCTACCGTCGATACAGATATTCTCACCAGTGATAAAACCGGCCTTGTCTGAACAAAGGAACAGCACCATGTTAGCAATGTCCATCGGATTGCCCACGCGTCCTGCCGGCTGCTGAATAGCATCAGGACCTTCATAGACAGTATAGGCCGTATCTATCCAGCCTGGAGATATGGAATTGACACGAACACGTCCAGCCAGACTCACTGCCAAAGCATGAGTCAGGGCGGCGATACCACCTTTTGCTGCCGTATAGCTCTCCGTCTGCGGCTGGCTCATGCGGTCACGCGATGATGAGATATTGATGATGGCTGCACCTTCGGCAAAATGCCCTGAAAAGAGTTTGGCGAGATAGAAAGGAGCCGTCACGCCAACATTCAAGGCATACTGGAATTCTTCATACGTACACTCATCGACGCCCCTCATGATAGGCAGGGCATTATTAACGAGAAAGTCCACATGACCATATTTTCCGATGACCTCCTCAGCAAACCGTTCCAAAACTTGCTTGTCGGAAATGTCACCCACAAAATGCTCACCTTGTTGCCTGTCAATCACGCAGACATGGGCACCGGCTTTCCGGAACTCGTCGGCAATACACTTCCCGATACCTTGTGCGCCGCCCGTTACTACGGCTACTTTGTCTTTGAATTCCATAACAAACTAGTTAATATATTTTTCACTTTGTTCGGTTTAGGGGTTTATTTCGTTAAATCAATTCAAACCATTATTCAACTTTATAGTCTTCTGCATCATAAAAACAAGATTGCCAACTTGGATGGCCTGACTATACGGGCCGATGGCAGCCGGTGCCTTTGTGGTGTTGATAACCTTTTTCATCATACTTATAGACTTTTATAAAGGGCTTAATTATAAATTATCAAAAATGCTGTTACAAAAATAGGTAAAATCAGCTAATTATAATTATATTTGCAGTCAGATTTAAGTGTTTTTATTACTACTACATGGATAGAAGAGATTTTATCAAGAAGACAGCGGTGGCAGCAGCAACTGCTGCGATAGCGACCCCTGCAATGGCCATGCTGAAAAAAGCCGAGTCAGCAGGGCTGGTGGACGGAGAAGCAGAACCAGTTCAAGAATCATCACTGCATAACGGTCAGGCACCGAAGGTGTTACTGGTCAACGGAAGCCCAAGGCGGGACGGCAATACATTCTGCTGTCTGCAAGAGATTGAGAAGCAGTTGCAGAAGCACGGGATGCTGACGGAAATAATCCAGATAGGCACCAAGCCCATCCGTATGTGCATTAACTGCGGTGCCTGTAAGCGCAATGACGGAGCAGGTTGTACGTTCAGGGATGACCTTTGCGCTGTCATCACTGAGAAGATGAAAGAGTGCGATGCGCTCATAGTTGGCACTCCAGTCTATTACGGACAGCCCAACGGCGGCATCCTCTCTCTGATGCAACGGCTGTTCTATTCGGCAGGCCACCTGGTACAGAACAAGCCCGCTGCGGCTGTAGCCGTCTGTCGTCGCGGCGGCGCAACGGCCACACTCCAGACCATGAACATGATGTTCGAGATGATGAACATGCCGATAGTAACCTCCCAATACTGGAACATTGCCTACGGTGCAGGAAAGGGCGAGGTGAAACTCGACACCGAAGGTATGCAGACCATGCGGACGCTTGCCACGAACATGGCCTGGCTGCTGGGAAAGATCCATGCTGGTGGCAATACAGCTCCTGAGCGGGACGAGAAGCATGTGTTTATGAACTTCATCAGATAAGTGATTCTAACGGTAAAGTTTCATGGCTTTACCCTTGGTATCTCCTGATGTCTTTCATTTCAATATTCCTTTGATGGTTGCATACGACGGTTTCCGCCTGAAGACCTCCACATCGCTGAAACCCGCCTGTTCAAGCATGTCTTTCAACTGTTCAGGCGGATAGACAGTCATCCCCTCAACGACATTCGTCCACTTGGAATCGCCCTCTATCACTTCCAGCATGATGGCAAACTGTCCGCCAGGCTTCAGCACACGTTTCACTTCCTGAAAACATTTCGGTAAATCGGGCCAGAAATAGACGGTCTCCACGGCAGTAACGACATCGAACGTTTGCGGCGCCCACGGCAGGCTGTCGGCTGAGCCCTGTTCCACGAAAACCTGACTGCCCAGCAGTTGCCTGTTCAGGTTCCTCGCCTTGGCTACACTTTCCGCGGAGATGTCTATGCCATAGACCTTGCCGCCTGTACTTCTCTTGAGCAGACGCTTCAGCGTGGCACCTCCGCCGCAGCCGATGTCGAGCATGGTCATTCCGCCGCAGAACGAAACATGGTCAAGTCCCCAGTTGGTGAGTGGGGCATGGCCGAAATTCATGAAGCGCAGCATGCAACGCCCCAGAAATCCCTCGGGACGGGCACACTGGCTGAAAAAATCCTTGAAAATATTCTTCATACCTTAAATAATAATAGTTGATAAACTTCCGGTTGCAAAGGTACGACGACTCCGAATAACACGCAATACTCAAAAATCGGTAAATCGATATTTTTGAATTTCATCATTTCTTGTGACAGAAGGCTGGTCATAGGGTACAATAAAAGGAGCAACACCTTGATTGGTGCTGCTCCTTTGTAGTATCAATGAGAATGAGCCTTACAAGACCTCGATGGCCTTTGCTGCTTTCTTCTCCTCCTTTTCTACTTTCGGAAGGACAACCGTCAGGATGCCGTCCTCTACCTTGGCCGAGATTTTGTCTTTTACAACATCTTTTGGCAAAGTGTAGCTCTGCTCGTAGTTCGAGTAGCTGAACTCGCGGCGCAGGTAGTGGTGATGCTTGTCCTCATGCTTGTGTTCCTGCTTGTTCTCGATGGCGATGGTGAGGTTGCCCTCGTCGTTGATGGCTACCCGGCAATATTCCTTCTTAATGCCAGGGGCTGCAAGCTCCATGGTGTAGGCCTTCTCGTCCTCCTTGACATTGACTGCGGGTGCCGTTGTATTGGCGCGAGGCATGAAATCAGTGTTCAGGAAATCGTCAAATACTGTTGGGAACCAACTGTTTTTAAACATTACTGGTAACATAATCAATACCTCCTAATTATATTTTAAGTTGAACGTATGTTGTTTGATTGCCTTCGCCTAAGCTCCAGCTCTCACTGAATGTCTTCGCAACAAACGTGCCGAATGACAAATTGACATCCGTTGGAGGACAGGATGGCACTGATTTTAAACTACGATAAACTTTGCTGACAATTTCTTAAACTTGATTAAACATTGCTCAAATGAGCAAATAATGACATGTCTGAGTTGACATTGAAGCGAAGGATTGACAAAAACGACAAAAAACAACTGACTGACAAGCTATTAAGGCTCATTTGGCACGCAGCACTTTCAAGTACGTTTCATAATCAATATACCTTCCGCCCATGCTTTGCAGATGGGGTGTATGCAACTGACAATCGATGAGTCCACCACCCTTTCTTCCCAGCATCTGAGCCAGATAGATGAGTGCGAGCTTGCTTCCGCTGGGCACCAGCGAGAACATGCTTTCGCCAATGAAACTCTTTCCGACAGCCACGCCATAGAGTCCGCCCACCAGTCTGTCGTGCGGAGGTTCCTCATTCGATGCTTCAGCGGCATTCACCTCCCACACCTCCACGCTCATCGCATAGCCCAGCTGATGGAGTTTTGTGTAGGCGGCTATCATATCCTCACCCAGCCAGGCGCCCTGCTCTTCATAGCGTAGCTTGCTGCAGTTGCTGATGACGCCCTCGAAATCCTTGTTGATGGTGAGCCTGTAGCGTGCATCCTTTCGCGGCGTAAGCCATGACGACGTGTGGTTGAGCAGCGTGCGCATGGAATGGGAGATGTGGATTTCGTCGGGAAAGATGACAAAACGCTCGTGCGGACAATACCACGCTATCTCGTCGCTGTCGCGAAAGCTGTACCACGGAA
>JAEEGH010006597.1_pt1 | contig 28320 bp, 19 predicted proteins | sample 9134181 | NCBI WGS metagenome assembly JAEEGH01 (sample SAMN16246544, study PRJNA631951) | gut metagenome | biome: gut microbiome; feature: rumen; material: DP-attached | host: Bos | place: Iran: Karaj | collected 2018-10 | reverse complement strand
TGGGGTAGGTGGGGTTCATGTCCATGGTCTCGCTGCCGTAGCACCAACAACTGGTTACGGTGATGGTGGCACCGACGCCCTCGCGCTCGAACTTGGCGGCACAGGCAGCACTCTCGGCTACGCGGCCGATGGTGGTGTCGGCAATGACACACTCCACGGGACTGCCGTCACCGTTGCGGAGGTTCGAGGTGATTAACTCTGCCACGGCTTTGGCCAAGGCCATGGTCTTCTCTTCGAGGCATTCGCGGATGCCCCCTTGACGTCCATCGATGGTTGGACGAATTCCAATTTTCGGATAGTTTGGCATAATGTATTAAGGTTTTGAGGTTTTGAGGTTATTAGGTTTTGAGGTTGTTAGGTTATTAGGTTATGAGGCTTTAATCGATGGTTATCGGTTCGCCCAAGAAGTGAGGACGTTTGCCTGTATGAACATCTATGACTGCTTTGGTTCGGGCGAGCCATTCTCGTATCTTCATCCTCACTTGCCAGAACTTGGCGGGAACATCACCTGCATTGAAGGCGATGGCATCAATGCCTTTGTTTTTAGATATATACAAGGCCCTTTCGTTATGGAACGGCTGAGAAATGATGGTGAACTTGTCTAATCCGAAAACCAACTTGGCACGAACCATCGAATCGAAGGTGCGGAACCCGGCATAGTCGAGATAAATGATGCTGTCGGGTACCCCTGCCGCTATGAGGTCATTTTTAATGTAAGTCGGCTCGTCGTAGTCAGACTGCGAATTGTCTCCACTTACTAATATCCGCTCAATCTTGTGTGCTTGATAGAGGTCCACACAAGCCTTTATGCGATTGTGGTAGAAGATGTTAGGTCGGTCGCCACGCCCTGTAGGATTCGTGCCGAGCAGAACACCTACGCGATTAAACGGAATGCTATCTACGTCGGTGTAAAGTTTCTCTTTCGCGGCATTCTTCACTGCGATATTGCAGCCAATGACAAACACTGTCGTTGCCAGAAATGCACATGCAAAGATTTTGATGAGGGTCGATTTTCTCCAAAACTTGTTTCTCTTTTCTTGCGAAGAGGGCGAGGACTCTTTCTTCTTGAAGAGAAGGCATGCAGCAAATCCCACTACGAAGATGGTCATGGTGCCAAGGACAATGGCGAGGTAGGAGTGGAGTCCGGGGTCGGGGAGACCGAGCCATTCCCAAGCAGAGATCCAGGCGATGACGGCAAAGCCACTGAGCACACCGAACAGGGCATGGATGTTCTTGACCTTGGACGAGAGATAACCCAACAGAAAGAGACCTAACATGCCGCCCGAGAAGATGGAGGAGAGTTTCCACCAGGCATCGAGGATGCTATCGACATTGACTAAGGCCAATGCCACGAGTACACCCAAAGTGCCAACGAGAAGAGAACTGCCTTTGAGGACTGCCAGATGTTCGCGGTCGCCAACTCCCTTGTCGCCTTGTACATGTCGGCGTAAACGCATCCAGTAGTCGGTGAGGATGATGGTGGAACAGGAGGTAACCGAGGTGGCAACGGTGCTCATGCCAGCGGCAAAGACCGAGGCTATCAAGAGCCCCGTAAGTCCGTGAGGCAGAGAGTGAACCATGAAGTAGGGGAAGACGTAGTCGGCCTTGCCGGCAGCCTCGAAGGCGGCAACCTGGGCATCGGGGACAACGCGGTAGTAACTATAGAGGCAGGTGCCGATGAGGAAGAACAAGGCCGAAACGGGGATGTAGAGCCATCCGCCAAAGAGGGCAGCATGTTTGGCCTCCTTCTCGGTCTTGGCCGTATGGTAGCGTTGCACATAGTTCTGGTCGATGCCGTAGTTCTGGAGGTTGATGAAGATGCCGTAGATGAGGCAGATCCAGAAGGTGCTATGTCGGAGGTCGGTCAGGGAGAACGAACCGAAAGAGAACTTACTATGTCCGGAGGCATCGAGAGATTCCCACCCGATTTGAAAGGCCTGCATGGGTCCTTCGGGCATCGAGAAAAGCAACACACACAGGCAGACCAAGGCACCGCCGATAAGGATAAACCCTTGGATGGCTTCGGTCCAGATGACCGCTTTCATGCCTCCCAGCATGGAGTAGAAGATAATGGCAGCTGAGGTGACAATGATGACGGTGCGTAGGTCCCAACCCATCAGGATGTTCATGGGCATGGCCAAGAGGAAGAGGATGGAACCCATACGGGCTATCTGGGTGAGTAGGTAACAGGCTGAGGCATAGATACGTGCCCAGGCTCCGAAACGTTCCTCCAGAAAGGCGTAGGCCGAAACCGACTGATGACGTCGGTAGAAGGGGACGAACCATCGGGCGGCAATCCAACAGGCAATGGGAATGCTGAGTCCGAAGACAAAAGGATTCCAATTGTCGGCATACGACTTGCCGGGGTTGCCCAGGTAGCTGATGCTGGATACATAGGTCGAGAAGATGCTCATGCCGACAACCCATCCAGGGATGCTCATGCCGGCATTGGTGAACTCCTTCGCGCTGGTGTTGCGTCTGTAGAACAGACTGCCCATCAGCACGATACCGCCTGTGAAGACTAAGAAAACAATGAGATCGATGATATTCATATTTATTAGACCCCTTCCCATCCCTCCCGAGGGAGGGGGATGTCTCGTGCAGACACGGAGTCATTTTTCAATTTTCAATTTTCAACTTTCAATTACCAGTTTCCCCTGAACAATGGGAAGTGCATCCAGTGCCTTTTGTACCTTTTCGCGCTCAGGTGGATTGAACTTGTAGAATGGCGAAGCAACGAAATCGTCGTCGATGACCCCTAACAACGAGCAGGCACATTTCAAGCCCTTCAAGTAGCTGGAGCCATGTTGGCCAATGCTGTAGATGCTGGAAGAAATCTGCATGATGTATTGTTGCAGATGACGCATCCGTTGAATGTCTCCCTGCCGGGCAGCATCGTACATAGCGACATAGAGTTCCGGAAACATGTTGGCACCCCCATTGACGCCACCGTGACCGCCCATCAGAACACATTCGCCCGTGATTTCTTCGGGGCCACAGAGCATGGCAAAGTCCTTGCGACCAGTCTGTTGGACAGCGTACATCACGCTTTGGAAATAGACCGCGTTGGCCGACGAGTCTTTCATGCCGACCACCTGTGGCATCTGGGAAAGACGCGCCACCGTGGCAGGAGCAAAGTTGACTTTGACGTGCGACGGCATGTTGTAGAGGAAGACGGGCAGAGGCAACTGAGGCACCAGTTCCTCGTAGAACTGAGCCAGTTCTGGTTGCCCAGTAGCAAAATAGTAAGGGGGAGCACTGACCAGCCCCGAGGCACCACATTCGGCAGCGATGTTGGCCAGGCGGATGGATTCGACGATGGAGGTGTCGGTGATGCAGACAAGGACAGGTAGCCGGTTGGCATTGATGCGACAAGTCTCGCGAATCATTTGTTGACGGATGTGGTAGGAGAGAGATTGCTCTTCGCCGGTAGTGCCCAAGATGAAGAGACCATGTACGCCGCCGTCGATGAGATGATTGATGAGTCGTTCCAAAGAGGTGACATCCAGCGTCTCATTATTTAATAAAGGGGTGACGAGCGGTGGGATAATTCCACAGAGAGGTTGTTTCATGTCGATTAAAGATTCAATATTTTTCGATCGGTATAAGTGCCAAAATGGCTTCAAGCGGCAACAAAGGTAGTTCGATTTTTTGAGTTTTGCAAGTGTTCGGTAACAATAATGATACATAAATCTCTATTTTGTGAGCCTTTATTTGTTTTTTTCGAAAAAAGCGACTATTTTTGTGGGCAAATTCCTTAAATATAAAATGAAAACTACCGAAAACCATTCTATTTTGAAGAAGGACGGAGTCAATTATCTCCTGCCGTTTGTGCTTATTACCAGTTTGTTCGCCCTTTGGGGGTTCGCTAATGACATTACCAATCCAATGGTGGCTGCCTTCCAGACAGTGATGGAACTGTCTGCAACCAAAGCCTCGATGGTGCAGTTCGCTTTCTATGGCGGATATGCCACGATGGCTATTCCTGCGGCCTTATTCATTCGGAAATACAGTTACAAGGGCGGTGTCCTGCTTGGCTTGGCCCTGTATGCAGTCGGAGCCTTTCTGTTCATCCCAGCTGCTTCGTTCCAGAATTTTACGTTCTTTTGTTTCTCGCTCTATATCCTGACTTTTGGTTTGGCATTCCTTGAGACGACTGCCAATCCCTATATCCTCTCGTTGGGAACGAAGGAGACTTCCACACGCCGTCTGAATATGGCCCAGGCATTCAATCCGATGGGTTCGTTGTGTGGCATGGCCGTGGCGAGTCAGATTGTGCTTCCGAACCTGTGGAGTGACCGCCGCGACGAGGCTGGCAACATTATCTATTACACTTTGAGCGAGGCAGAGAAGTCCGAAATCCGTTTGCATGACCTCTCCGTGATACGCGACCCGTATGTCTGCATCGGTATTGTAGTGCTGATTGTGCTGATTGTCATTGCATTGGCCAAGATGCCCGACACCGCAGGAACCCATGAAAAGGTGTCGGCCAAGCAATCGTTGCAGAGCTTATGGCACAATTCGGTGTATCGCGAGGGAGTGTTGGCACAGGTGTTCTACGTTGCTGCTCAGATTATGGTGTGGACCTTCATCATTCAGTATGCCGAGCGTCTGGGTATGAGCAAGGCCGAGGCGCAGAATTACAATATCGTGGCCATGTGTTTCTTCTTGAGTGCCCGATTCATCGCCACTTTCCTGATGCGCTATTTCAATGGCCGATTGCTTTTGGCCGGCTTCGGTATCGGTGCGGCTTGTGCCTCGTTGGGTACTATCCTTATTGACGGTATGGTGGGCCTGTACTGCTTGATTGCCATCAGTTTCTTTATGTCGCTGATGTTCCCAACTATCTACGGTATCGCTCTCGAAAACGTCTCGGCCAAGGATTCAACGTTGGGTGCCGCCTTCTTGGTTATGGCAATTGTCGGAGGCTCCGTATTCCCTCCATTACAGGGCTGTATCATCGATGCCGGTGGTGCAGAACATATCATTTGCGGCCTGCCCAGTGTGAATTTCAGTTATGTTCTTCCTTTGCTGTGCTTCGTCTTTATCACTTGGTATGGCTGGCATAGTTACAAAAAAATATAATACGATTAGTATGTCTATCGTCGATGCCCATGCACATCTCTGGATGTCGCAAGATACTGTGGTTGATAATCAACCGATTCGTTCGCTGTCGCCCAATGGCAGTCGGTCACTCTTCTTTGGACAAGAGGTGCAGATGTTGCCTCCGTTCATGATTGATGGACACAACACGGCTGAGGTCTTCTTGAGTAATATGGACTATGCCCAAGTGGGTGCCGCAGTCATTGTGCAGGAGGTCATCGACGGCTTGCAGAATGATTATCTGGCTGAGGTGCAGAAGAAATATCCTCATCGGTTCTTCTGCTACGGTATGCCCGAACTGCGGGAGGATGAATGTCGCCAATTGGGGTTGGAAACGCCTTTGGAACAGACCAAACAGTTGTTGGACAAGGGGTTCCGCGGTATCGCCCTGCCCGGACATAGGTTGTTCGCTCCGGGGTCATCGTTGGCACTCAATGCTCCGGAGATGATGGAGGTGTACAAACTGCTGGAGTCGCGCCATGCCTTTCTCTCGATGTGTTTGTACGATGGAGAATATCATGTCGGGGCCATGAAAGAGGTGATTGCCGAGTGCCCGAACTTGAAGATTGCTATCGGCCATTTCGGTATGGTGACGGTGCCTGGTTGGATGGAGCAGATCAAGTTGGCGCGTGCCAAGAATGTCTATGTGGAGAGCGGAGGTATTACTTGGTTGTTTAACAGCGAGTTCTATCCTTACCCATCGGCGCTGAGGGCTATCCGAGAGGCGGCAGATGAAGTGGGTATCGAGAAACTGATGTGGGGGTCCGATTATCCGCGTACCATCACTGCGATTACCTACAAGATGAGTTACGACTTCGTTGTAAAGGACCCAGACCACCTCTTCACGGAGGTCGAGAAGCGTGCCTTCTTGGGCGAGAATGCCGTCCGTCTGTACGGCTTCAACCAATTGCCCGAGTTGCCCTATATCAAGAATATGAGTGAATAATGGTGAAAAGATAGTATAGTGACTATATTTACTATAGTTCCTATATATTTATATAGTCTATATAATCCTGTAAAATATGAAAGCTTTAAGAATTACAGACCTGCAGAAAATACAGGTCAATGAACTCCCCAAGCCCGAAGTGAAAAGCGGAGAGGTTTTGTTGAAACTCCAGTATGTCGGCTTTTGTGGAAGCGACCTCAATACTTTCTTGGGTCGCAATGCAATGGCCAAACCCAACGTTATTCCTGGTCATGAGATAGGTGCCGTCATCGAAGCAGTCGGAGAGGGTTGCCCCGAAGAATTGACTGTCGGCCAAGTGGTTACGGTCAATCCATATACCAACTGCGGACATTGTGCCTCTTGTCGTAACGGACGAGTCAATGCCTGCAAGAACAACGAGACACTTGGCGTTCAGCGAGATGGCGCCATGCGTGAGTATATCTCCTTGCCTTGGCAGAAGATTATTCCCGTCAAAGGAGTGTCGGCCCGTGACTGCGCTTTGATTGAACCTATGTCGGTAGGTTTCCATGCTGTGGATCGTGGTCAGGTGACCGATATTGATACGGTGCTTGTCTTTGGTTGCGGCATGGTTGGTCTGGGTGCCATTCTCCGTGCCGTACAACGTGGTGCTATGGTCGTTGCCTGTGATATCTCGGACGAAAAGTTGGCATTGGCCAAGCAATGTGGTGCAGCTTTCGGCATCAACTCGAAGACAGAGAATGTCGTAGAGCGTATCAATGAGATAACAGACGGAATGGGCGCTGACTGTGTGATAGAAGCAGTTGGATCTCCTATAACATATCAGACTGCCATCGACGCAGTCGGTTTTACGGGTCGCGTGGTATGCATCGGATATAGCAAGAATGAGGTTTCTTTCCAAACCAAATACTTCGTACAGAAGGAGTTGGATATTCGCGGTTCGCGCAATGCTATGCCCAACGACTTCCGTGCTGTCATGCGTATGATGTCGCGGGTGAAGTTGCCTATGGAGTCATTCATCTCGGGCATCATTGCTCCGGAAGAAGCTCAAAAGACTATGGAACAATGGGCTGCCAATCCAGGTCAGGTGTTCCGTATCTTGGTGAAGTTTTGAGAAGACTATTTGTTCAAGCAGAGAGCAATCTGGTTGATTAAACCTTGCAAAGGACCTCAATATAAAGAGAAAGCCGCATCGGAGGCGAGAGGGATGAACCCTTTTCGACCTGCGATGCGGCTTGATTATGCAGTAAGAACTGGATTAGGCCTTCTTGGCCTTGACAGCTGCTTGCTCGATGGCGAGACCGGCCTTGTACTGCTCAATGTAGGCATTGAAACCAGCAACGTCCTCGGGAGTAGGAGCAATCTCGGTACCTGTGTTGCCTGCAAAGACAACGTCGTCCAGATAGTCAGGCAACGAGAGGTTGCGATGGTTGTTGACCAAGAAACCTGCCAAGAGGGCGATACCCCATGCACCTCCTTCGCCTGCTGTCTCCATGACAGAGATTGGCGAATTGAGGGCGGCAGCGAGGATGCGCTGACCTACACCAGGAGTCTTGAACAGACCACCGTGACCGGTGATGCGATCGACCTTGATCTTCTCCTCCTTGAAGAGGACGTCGTTACCAATCTTCAATACGGCTACAGTAGCGTAGAGGTTGGTGCGGATGAAGTTGGCGAGGTTGAACTTGTCGTTGGCGCTGCGTACAACCATTGGACGACCCTCGGCCAGACCGGTGACAGGTTCGCCAGAGATGTAGTTGTAGGCAAGAACGCCACCACAATCGGCATCTCCCTTCAGGGCATTGTTGTAGAGCAGAGCATAGACCTGGTTCATGTCAACAGGTACGCCGAGCAACTCCTGGTACTCCTTGAAGAGCTTGACCCAAGCGTTGATGTCAGAGGTGCAGTTGTTGCAGTGTACCATGGCGACAGGGCTGCCGTCTGGAGTGGTGACCATATCGATCATCTCGTTTGGCTTGCTGAGACTCTTCTCCAAGACAATCATCGAGAAGCTGGAAGTACCTGCTGAGACATTGCCAGTGCGCTGCTTGACAGCGTTGGTGGCGGTCATGCCCGTGCCGGCATCACCCTCTGGAGGACAGAGTGGGCAACCTGGTTTGAGGTGACCAGAGATGTCGAGACGCTCTGCACCGTGGGCAGTCAGTGTACCGGCATCTTCGCCAGCCGAGAGGCTCTTGGGGAGGATATCCTCTAACTTCCAGGGATAGCCCTTAGGAGCAACGAGTTCGTTGAACTTGCGGACCATCTCTTTGTCGTAACTCTTGGTGTTAGAGTCAACAGGAAGCATACCCGAGGCATCGCCGACACCCAGTACCTTCTGACCCGTCAGACGCCAGTGGATATAACCGGCCAGGGTGGTCAGGTAAGTGATGTCCTTGACATGCTCTTCGCCGTCGAGGATGCACTGGTAGAGGTGAGAGATGCTCCAACGCAACGGGATGTTGAAGTTGAAGAGTTTCGACAACTCGGCAGCAGCAGCACCGGTGTTGGTGTTGCGCCAGGTGCGGAATGGAACGAGCAACTTCTCGTCGTGTCCGCCAAAGGCCATATAGCCATGCATCATGGCCGAGATGCCGATGGCAGCGAGTTGTTCTATCTCGCAGTCATACTGAGCGATGACGTTCTTGCGGAGGTCTGCATAGCAGTCCTGCAAGCCGTACCAGATACGGTCGATATTGTAGGTCCAGAGGCCATCGACCAACTGATTTTCCCACTCGTGGCTACCTTGGGCAATAGGCTTGTTCTCAGCATCGATAAGAACCGCCTTGATACGGGTCGAACCAAACTCGATACCGAGGATGGCCTTGCCAGATATGATAGTTTCTTTAGCAGTCATTGTTTTGAAGATTTAACCACGAAATACACGAAATACACGAAAAAAATAGCATGTGTTTTCAGGAGAAAGTAAGAAGCAAAAAGAACTTGAAAAACACGAAAGATATTAGTTAATAATCCTTTCTGCCGCTTGAAGGGTTGAAACATTGAAGTTTTGCAGTAGAGCCAGTCTAAGACTTGTTATCTTCAAATAATTGATTACTTGAGCTCGATGAACGTCTGTAACTTCACTGACAGATTTCAATTCTATGATTATTTTCCCATAACAAACGAAATCTGCTATGTATTGCTGCTCTAATAAATTCCCTTTATAAACGATGTTGAATCTCTTTTCTCTTTCGTATGGAATGTCTCGAAGTTTGAATTCTATTTCCAAAGCTTCTTGATATACTTTTTCAAGAAGTCCAGGTCCCAGGTTCTTGAAAACTTCGAACATGGCTCCGTTTATGTTGTAGACTTCTTCCGCGTATAGCATTTTCGTAGTAGTTATTTATAACCACGAAATACACGAAATTTTGATTTTTTTTCGTATTGTAGTTTTCTTTTCGTGGCTTATATTTATGTGCCACGAAATGCACGTTAAGCAAGAACTATTTTTTTCGTGCTTTTTCGTGCATTTCGTGGTTATATAATTACATGAGTGACTTGTTGAGCATGTAGTACACCTCATTCATGCGGAGTTCCTTCTTGAACTCGCTGGTGGTGGTGTTCTTGTTGATCTGAACGTACTCGATGCCAAGGATTTCGGCAAAGTCCTCCCAGTATTCGGCAGTGATGTCGTACGAGAAGGCACTGTGGTGAGTACCACCTGCGAGAATCCAAGCGCCGGCACCCACCTCGAAGGAAGGCTGTGGAACCCAGAGAGCAGAAGCAACAGGGAGGTTTGGCATTGGCTTTGGTTTGATGCACTCTACCTCCTGAGTGATGAGGCGGAAGCGGTTGCCGAGGTCAACAACAGTGGCCTTGATGCCCTTGCCGACCTTCGAGGTGAAGACGAGACGGGCGGTCTGCTGCTTGCGGATACCGATGCCGAGGAAGTGAACCTCGAGGGTTGGCTTGTCGGTAGCGATGAGAGGACAAACCTCGAGCATGTGGCTCTGGAGGATAGAGCTGCGGTCACCGGCGAAGTTGAGGGTGTAGTCCTCCAGGAAGGAACAACCGGTTGGCATACCCTGCTGGATAACCCAGAGAGTGCGGTAGAGGCATGCAGTCTTCCAGTCACCCTCGGCACCGAAACCATAACCCTCGGCCATAAGGCGCTGAGAAGCGAGGCCTGGAATCTGGTCGAAGCCTACGAAGTTTGGATCGTTGATGTCGGCATCGCCGAGGTCATCGAAGTTGGTGGTGAAGGCGGTAGCACCCTCGTCCTTCAAGACGCGACGCAAAGCGATTTCGGCCTTGGCGGCATTCTTGACCTTCTCCCAATATACCTTCTCGCCCGACTCGTCAATCTTGATGGTGTACTCCTTCTTGTACTCCTCAACGAGAGCGTCTGCCTCTGCATCGGTCACCTTCTTGAAGTAATCCATCAAAGAAGAAACTGGGTAGTAGTCAACATGGTAGCCAAGACGCTGCTCGAACTCAACGCGGTCACCATCGGTAACGGCAACGTTGTTCATGTTCATACCGAACATCAAGCAACGAACGTTGTGAGCGTCAGCAACACCAGCAGCTACACGAGCCCAAACGGCAATCTTCTTCTGAGCCTCTTCGCTCTTCCAGTAACCAACAACGACCTTGCGTGGTACACGCATACGGGTGCAGATGTGACCGAACTCGATATCGCCGTGAGCGCTCTGGTTGAGGTTCATGAAGTCCATATCCATGGTGTCCCAAGGAATCTCGGCGTTGTACTGAGTGTGGAAGTGGAGCAATGGCTTCTGCAAAGCCTGCAGACCCTTGATCCACATCTTGGCTGGAGAGAAAGTGTGCATCCAGGTGATGACACCGACACACTTAGGCTCGTTGTTAGCGGCCTTCATCACTGCCTCTACCTCGTCCGAAGAGTTGGCTGTATTCTTATAAACAATCTTGATAGGAATGATACCACCCTTATTCAAGCCTTCTACCATCTCCTTAGAGTGAGCGTCAACTGCAACGACTGCATCACCACCATAGAGCAACTGGGCACCAGTGACCCACCAAAGTTCTAAATCATTAAACATAGTTGTGTTTTTTTAATTGAAAATTGAAAGTTGAAAATTGAAAAACCAAGCTAATAAGAACTGGTCGATGTATTAATATTCAACTTCCTTTTTTCGGTTATTTATTCTTGTTGTCAATAATATCTCTTTTGTTTTTCAACTTTTTGATTATACTCACAAGCAAAGCTGTCAGTTCTTTGTTTTGGGACAAAAGAAGTTGATATTGCTCTGTTGGTATATAATCAGTTTCAAATAAGAGGTCGAGCCAATACTCTGTTTCATCAGACTCTTTGAGTGCAATCTCAAGTTTGTGAATGAAATCTGAAATGCTTTGAGCATTTTTGCTTTCACGAATGTTGGCACCGATGCTGGTTCCACTTTTCAGGATCTGGTGAGAAAGTACAAATTCGTGTTTGTCGTTTTGTAAAAACTGAGATAATTTGACTATTCGCACCGCAAATTCTTTGCTCTTGTTCCAAATAATATTATTTGGATTTTCGTATAAGTAAGGCATTTCAATTTTCAATTTTCAACTTTCAATTACCTCATTTCTTTTTTTGACCATAATATGCGTTAGGTCCGTGCTTGCGCATATAGTGCTTTTCAACCAGCAATGGGTTCATGCGGGTCATTGGGTTGATAGTGAAAGAGACGAAAGCCATTTTGGCGCATTGTTCCATGACCTTGGCATTATAGACTGCGTTGGCAGGAGAGGTGCCCCAAGAGAAAGGACCGTGGTTCTTGACAAGGACGGCGGGAGTGTGGTCAGGGTTGATGCCCAACTCGTTGAACTTGTTGATGATGACCGTACCCGTCTCCTTCTCGTACTCGGCCATCTGCTCCTTGACCATGTCGTCGGTGCAAGGGATGTCCTTGTAGAAATAGTCGGCGTGGGTGGTGCCGATGTTAGGAATTGAGCAACCTGCCTGTGCAAAGGCGGTAGCATAAGTAGAGTGGGTGTGAACAATACCCTTGATGTTTGGGAAAGCCTTGTAGAGCTCCAAGTGAGTAGGAGTGTCGCTCGATGGGTTCAAGTCACCCTCTACGACCTTGCCTGTCTGGAGGTCAACGACGACCATATCTTCGGCTTTCATGACGTCATAATCGACACCCGATGGTTTGATGACAACCAAACCCTTCTCGCGGTCAATACCTGAGACGTTGCCCCAAGTGTAGATGACCAAACCTTGCTTGACAAGTTCGATGTTTGCATCGAAAACCTGTTTCTTTAATTCTTCGAGCATATCTTTATAATCTATTTGGTTAGTTATTATTTGTATAGAGGTATTTTAGTAAGTAAGCCTACGCCCCCGCACCTGAAGGAGCGAGGGAGTAGGTTTGTAGAAATTGCTAAACTGGTCGGATTACCAGAGGGCAACGTAGAGGATAGTCAAGATGATGATGACGCCAGCAGCACCGATGTTGAAGGTGCGGTCGGTATCGAAAATCTTGAGGTCGATGGCTACCAACTTGGCATCCTGAACCTTATCCTTAGCATTCGAACGGAGATAGAAACCAATGGTTGCGGTGATGGCAGCGAAGAAGATCATAGCGCCCTCGAAACCGTGGATGTGCATGGTGTCGTTGAAGAAACTGCAAACGAAGAGGATCATCGAAACGGCAGCAACACAGAACATGATGGTGCTCCAACGCAACTGAGTGCAGATGGTCTTCTCGTCCAACTTGTCAGCCTCGACAGCCTTCTTGCTCTTGAGCGAAATCCAGACGAAGAGGATAACCAGGGTGATGAAGACTACGCCTGAACGTACCAGGAATGGCATCTCAGGGAAGGCAAACTTGTAGATGATAGAGAAGGCGAAGGTGCCGATGGCGCAGACAACAGCAGCAGTACCGCTGGCACGCTTCCAGAGCAAACCGAGGCCGAAGATGACTACGACGCCAGGATAAACGAAGGCTGAGTACTCCTGAATGAACTGGAAGGCCTGGTCAATACCACCCATCAAAGGATAGACAGCGATGAGGGCGATCACCAAAGCACATACCGAGGTGAGACGACCCACGTTGACCAACTGCTTCTCCGATGCAGTCTTGTTGATGAACTGCTTGTAGATATCCATCGTGAAGAGGGTAGAGGTAGAGTTGAACATGGATGCCAACGAAGAAATAACGGCAGCAGCCAAGGCAGCAAAGCTCAAGCCCTTGACGAAGGTAGGAGTGAAGTTGCGGATCAAGAATGGATAGGCATCGTCGGAACGGCTGATAGTACCAGCCAAGGTCTGACGGAGGCCATCACACTCAGGAGCGTTCATGATGTAGAAAGCACAAACGCCTGGGATACATACGATGAATGGGATGAGAATCTTCAGGAAGGCAGCGAACACCATACCCTTCTTAGCCTCGGCCAACGACTTGGCAGCCAAGCCCTTCTGGATGATGTACTGGTTGAAGCCCCAGTAGCCGAGGTTGGTCAACCAGAGAGCACCGAAGATGAGGACGATGCCAGGGTTGGTGAAGAATGGATCCTCCTTCTGTACGACGTTGCCGGCAGCATCGGTTACACCGTTGATGACAGGATAGAGTTCTTCGTTACGGGTAACGACAAGGTTGAAGTGCTTATCGCCTGGGATAGATGCCAAGTAATCCTTGATGTGGCCAAGTGCATCGAGAGCACCACCGAGGCCCATCTCGGCACCGATGACGTCAAGAGCGGCATAGGCGGTAATCAAACCACCACCCACCAGGAAGGTAACCTGCATCACGTCGGTCCAAGCTACTGATGCCAAACCGCCGTAGATAGAGTAGATACCGGCAATGAGGAAGAGGGCGAGGATGATGACCAGACGAACCTGATCAATCTCCATGCCAGCCACCATGACGGTCATGTCGGTAGGCAAGCCCAGAATCTGCTGGATAGCCAAGGCACCGAGCCAAGCTACAGAGGTAAGGTTAACGAATACGTAGAGGAACAACCACAACAGCGAGAAGGCGAAACCTACACCCCAGTTGTAACGTTCACGAAGGAACTGAGGAATGGTGAAAATCTTCTTCTCGATCATGAGTGGAAGGAGGAACTTGCCCACAACGAGCAAGGTGGCGGCTGCCATCAATTCGTAGGCGGCCTGTGCAATGCCCGATGCGTAAGCCGAACCAGACATGCCGATGAATTGTTCTGCCGAGATGTTGGCAGCAATGAGCGAAGCACCTACTGCCCACCAAGTCAGGGTGTTACCTGCGAGGAAGTAGTCGGTAGATGATTTCTCTTCGCCCTTCTTAGAGCGGCTCAGGAACATGCCCAAACCAACCAGAAGCACGATGTAAGCGGCGAAAACCACGTAGTCGATGGTTTCGAAGCCGTTTGAACCAAGTGCGGAAAGGATTTTGTCCATGCGAAAAATAAGTTAATTTTGTGTATTGTAATTAAGTTTGGTTTGTCTTTTTTGGTGAGTCTTCAGAGACTCTTTTGTAGGACTCGGTATCCGTGCAGGCTATAATATAATATGTAGCCGAACAGGAAGATGATCAGGAAATACGAACCGAGGTAGCCTACCGTTGGTCGTAAGACATTCTCTTGGATGAGGGGCATCACGCCTCCGCCCACCACCATGGTCATGAAGATGCCCGATGCCTTGGCGGTATATTTGCCCAAGTCGGCAGTAGCCAGGTTGAAGATGGCTGCCCAGAGTACCGACGTGAAGAGGCCACAGAGCACGATGAACACACTTGCCAACGGGATGGTAGTCTCTTGCCAAGGGATAGCGACGGATCCAGTGCATTGTGCCAGAAGCAACAATCCCATGCCGGCGTAGCAGGCAATCTGCAATTGTCGGCGAGGCGAAATCTTCCCCGAGATGAGGGTGCAGATGAATCGACCCGCCATCATCATGAGCCAATAGAGGCCCGTCAAGACCCCTGCCGTGGTGGCGGTGCCCTCAATGGCCTCTCCGTTCGCATCCGTCAGGTGACTGATCCAGGCATTGAGCATGCTGGGAATGCCGACCTCGATGCCGACGGCAAAGAAGATAGCCAGGGCACCCAGACGGAAGTGGTTGAAGTGCAAGGGCGAGTGCTCGAAGTGTTCTTGCGAGAGGTCGCCTTGCGGTTCTTCCAACCGAATGAAACTGATGATGACAAGCGAGGTGATGAAAATGCCCATCGCCACCAGACAGAGCGGAGCCACTTCCGTGATGTCGCTCTCCTTGGTCAATGTGCCAATCAACGCACCCGTCGCCATGGGGGCAATGGAACCCACCAGCGAATTGAGCGTGCCGCCGGCTTGAATCAGCTGGTATCCTGTGTTGCCGCCACCGCCCAGAAGGTTGATCATGGGGTTGACGCACGTGTTGAGGATGCAGACGCAGAATCCGCAAATCAAGGCACCCAGCAAGTAAACCAGGAAGTTGAGGCCGACCGCCTGCCCGCCAATAGAAAGGAGCGAGGTGGAGTCGCCGATATACCCAGAAGCCAATTGTGTGCCCATGCCGACAGCACCTGTGGCGAGGGCAATGAGAATAGTCTTTTTATACCCGAAGTGAACCAATAGCGCTCCCGATGGAATGCCCATGAAGAGGTAAGCTGCGAAGTTCATCAGATTACCGACCATGCCGGCCCACTCGTAGTGAGTGGACCAGATGTTTCCAAAGGGAGCTGCTATGTTGGTAACGAAAGCTATCATGCAGAGGATGGCCCACATGGTAGCAATCGCTATCCAGTTGAGATGTTTCACGGGCGATTACTTCTTGGCGTTGTCGGTAGAGAACTTGAAGATAGTTACGCTCGAATACTCCTCGCCTGGACGGAGTACGCACGAAGGCCACTCTGGCTTGTTTGGTGTGTCAGGATACTTCTGAGTCTCCAGACAGATACCGGTGCGCAGCTGGTAGGCGATGCCCTTCTTGCCGATGGCGGTGCCGTCGAGGAAGTTGCCCGAGTAGCACTGAACGCCAGGCTCGGTGGTCTTGACAATCAGGACGATGCCACTCTTTGGGCTCATCAGGATGCAAGCAGGGAGGTCGAGTTTCTCAGAACCCTCTGGAGCTGGCAACAATACCCAGTTGTGATCGTAGCCTTTGCCGTTCTTGATCTGCTCGTCGTCGGCATCGATCTGAGCGCCAACCTGGAACATGTGAGGAGCATCCTTCTTTGGCAGGAAGTCGAATGGAGTGCCAGGTTCGATGTTGCGGATCTCGCCAGTGGTCATAAAGGTGGTATCGACTGGAGTCATCTGGTTAGAGAAGATAATCAACGAATCCTCTGTAATCTTGTTGTTAGGATCGCCACTCAGGTTGAAGTAAGAGTGGTTGGTCATATTGATGATGGTTGGCTTGTCGGTGGTAGCGCTGTAGGTCAAGACCAACTCGTTCTCGTCGGTAAGGGTGTAGGTGCAGCTTGCCTTGACGGTGCCAGGAAAACCATTGTCGCCATCAGGAGAGACGATGCTCATGGTGATAGAGGTGCTGTCCTCGCTGTAGGTTGCATCATAGACCTGATACTGCCAACCGGTTGGACCGCCGTGCAGGCAGTGGCCGAAGTTGTTCTTTGGTAGGTTATACTCGGTGCCGTCCAAGGTGAACTTGCCCTGAGCGATACGGTTAGCGTAACGGCCGATGCTGGCACCGAAGTCCGATGGGGTGTCGCCCTTGCCGACGTTGCCGAGTGAATCCATATTAGCATATTGCAAAACATTGTCAAAACCGAGCACGACGTCCTTCAGTTCGCCGTTGCGGTCGGGCACCATGATGCTGACGATACGTCCACCTACGTTGGTGAAGCAAACCTCCATGCCGTTGGCATTGGTCAAGGTGTAGAGGCCTGTCTGCTTGCCGTTGATGGTAGCGACGAACTTCTGCGGGTCAAGTCCCGACTTGGTTAAGACTGGCTCCTTAGGACTGGAGCAACTGCTTACAATTGGCAAAGCAATAACTGCAAGGCCGAAAAGCTTACTAAAATTCTTCATGTTGTTTTTTAGGTTGGATAATGTATGTAGGTTTTTATATTTCCGCGCAAAGATACAAATAAGTTTCTAAAATAAGATGCTTTTCAATCATTTTTTTTGTTTTCTGCTTTGAAAATATAGCATAATATGAAAAAAAATGGGCGAATTACTGGACTTTTTCTTTGAAATGTTGGATTTTATTGTAGGAATAAGTATATTTGCAAACGTAATAATAAGTAGTCGTTCCCGATTATTTATCATTATCCTTAGGCAGTTCCCGACAAACGTCCGCAAGCTGTTGTCCCACCGTCGTCGTAACGGAGTTGCTTTCTTTTTCCGTTCTTTTTCCGTTCTTTTTGCTCCCTTTTTCGTCCTTTTAAAAGGCAGCAAGAAGGGAGAAGCTCCAGAGAAGCCCGACGGCAAGGTGAACGATAGTGAATGGGATGGAGGGAGAGTCCTCCCATCGGCCGGAACTGACGTGGAAGGTTGCCTGTACGTCGGAGGCATATCTATCATGCAATAGTGGAATTTTCTACAAGATGTGCCTCGGTGGAGTTTATTTTTCCTGAGAGGAGATAATACCCTCACCGAAGGCTCATAATACCCTCATAGAAGGGTGACGAAAAGAGAAAATATCTACGAAAACATCGATCGGACAGAAAAACAACCTACAGGAATGACCACCCTGCCCAGAGGAGAGATGTCATTGGCGATTCGAAATAAACATCCCGAGAGCAGGTTTGAATATAATAGATTTTCAGTACCCAAATATGTTCGATTTTTTATTCAAGAAAAGAGAACTCCTACCTTTGCCCTATAAGCGAGAGTTGCATTGTCACCTCATACCGGGTGTCGATGATGGTTCCGGTTCGATGGACGACTCCCTGTCGATGCTCCGTTCCATGCAGACGTTCGGTGTCGAGAAGGTGGTCTTTACGCCCCACCATACCTCTCCACGCTTCATGAATACGCCCGAGATTATCCAGCCGTTGTTCGACGACCTGAAAAAGAATGCGTCGGAGCAGGGTATCGCGATTGAGTGCGAGGACTTCAGTTTCGAGTATCGCGTGGACGATTCGTTCCTGGAGATGATGCAGACGGGCAAGTTTGGAGACCCAAGTTGCGTTATCCGCCCCCTGCATGGCAAATACTTGTTGATCGAGAATGCCTTCTCGCATCCCATCCCTATCTTCGACAAGGTGGTGGAGCGACTCCTTTCGGACGGTTACTATCTGATATTGGCTCACCCCGAGCGATATATGTACTACGCAGGTCATCATGGCCGATTCTATCATCACTTGCAGGAGCATCAGGTGGAGTTCCAGGTGAACATCCTCTCGTTTGCCGGCATGTATGGCGATGTGGCCAAGAAGATGGCTTACTGGATGTTGGACCAGGGATATGTCAACTTCCTGGGAAGCGACATGCACAATCCCCGTCATGCTGAATTGTTGGACAAGTTCCTGCGTTCCAAGAACTATGCCGCCATCTACGACCAGTTGTGCGAATGTGTCGGCAACGACCAGTTCTGAGAAAAAAGAAAAACTATAGTTTCGCTGGTGCGATAGGGGAGTTAATTTCATGGAGTTAACAGTAGATAACGGGAGTTAACAGACGAATGCTTCTGTTGTCGGAAACCCTTTAGGTTCACTGTTGTGCCGTCCGTTAACTCCGTGAGCGCAGCGATAACTCCAGATAACTACCATTAACTCCTTTCAAGTTTCGCAAGTTGTAAAGCTTGCGAAACTTGAATAGAATAACCCTTTGTTATACATCGGTACAAGTGAATAATCCATTGTTATTGCTCTCGATGGTCATCGGAGCTGTTTCCTTGCATGTTTCTGCCGCTGAGAAGTTGACGATTAAAGCATTCCGTAATGGCGATTATGCCCAGCGGAGTGCTCCTGTGTTTCGTTCCACCGCCGACGGAAAACACTATACCGCCATCACACCGAACGGGCGTGCCATTGTGAAGTACCAATACAGCAATGGCGCTGCTGTCGATACGTTGATGACGTTGGACAATGTGCGTAATGACGAGAAGATAGATGTGCAGCACCTCAAGTTGGCTGGGTACGAACTCAGTCAGGACGAGGAGCGCCTCTTGGTGTATGCCAATCCCGAATCTATCTATCGACGTTCGTTCAAGGCCGACTATTTCTACTACGTCATCGAGTCGGGCGGCGTGCGTCGCAACAACTTCAAGCGCCTCACCGAGGGGAAGGTGCAAGCCGCCAAGTTGGCTCCCGATGGACGCGCCGTGGCCTTCATGCGCGACAATAACCTCTTCATTACCAAGATTATGAGCGCCTCCATTGAGAAGAGCGAACGCCAGGTGACCGAGGATGGCGAGAAGAACAAGATCATCAACGGTGTGCCCGATTGGGTGTATGAGGAGGAGTTCTCGATGAACAGCGCTTTGGCGTGGAGCCCCGACTCGAAGTACCTCTGTTACTTGAAGTTCGACGAGAGTGAGGTCAAGGAATATACCTTGCCGCTCTATCAAGGTGCGTCGCCTACGTTGTCGGAGTATGAACTCTATCCCGGCATCTATAGATACAAGTACCCCGTCGCCGGAGAGCAGAACAGCAAGGTGACGGCTTGGAGCTACGATGTCTATAACCGAAAGAATATCCCCCTGCGCGTACCTTGTGACGAAGATGGTTACATCATGCGTCTGGTGCCAACGCGTCAGGAGAACCAGATGGCGGTGATGACCTTCAACCGGCATCAGTCGGACTTCCGTCTGCACTTTGTCAACCCGGCATCGGGCGTGTGCAAACAGGTGTTGCAGGACACCAATCCACAGTATGTGTCGTCCGATAATATGGACTTGATTCGCTTCTACGAGGACGGTTTCACCTTCGTGAGCGAGAAGTCGGGTTATCGTCACCTCTACTATTATGGCCTGTCGGGCAACCTCCAGAGGCAGATCACGCAAGGTAGTTTCGACGTCACCGACGTCTATGGCTACGACTCGAAGACCAAGACGGCCTACGTCCAGACAGCGTACGTCGGTCAAGATTCCGACATGCCTGCCGAGTTGACGCGAGGCATCTACAAGGTCAATGCCAAGGGACAGATGATTCCGCTCTTCAATGGAGGAAAGGATGGCAAGGGTTGCCGTGGTACACACTCGGCTGCCTTCAGTCAGGGCTTTGTCTATATGCAGCACTTCTATAGTGATGCCGACACGCCTATGCGCGTCACGTTGGAGACCGTTTCGAACCTGAAGTTGGTCAAGGTGATGCAGGATAATCAGAAACTTCGTGATTCCGAACATTTTGCCCGTCGTAGCAAACGTGAGTTCTTTCAGTTCATCACGCCGAACGGCGATGTGCTCAACGGTTATCTGACCAAGCCTTATGACTTCGACCCCAACAAGAAATACCCGCTCCTGATGGAGCAGTATGGAGGCCCGGGTAGTCAGCAGGTGCTGGATCGTTGGAAGTTCGACTGGGAGCAGTTCCTCAATCAGGAGGGCTATGTAGTGGCTTGCGTCGATGGACGTGGTACGGGCGCTCGTGGAGCCGCTTGGGAGCGACAGACCTATTGCGAATTGGGTGTCCGTGAGTCGGAAGACCTGCTCCATGCCGGCCGGTACGTTGCCAAGTTGCCTTTCGTCGATGCCAACCGCATGGCCTTGTGGGGTTGGAGTTTCGGTGGTTACAACACGTTAATGGCTCTGTGCGGAGGTAACGATGTCTATAAGTTGGGCATGGCGGTTGCCCCTGTCACCGACTTCAAGTTCTACGATACGGTCTATACGGAGCGTTACATGCGTACCCCACAGGAGAATGCCGAGGGCTACAAGAAAGCCAGCGTCCTGGAGCGTAGCAAGAACCTCAAAGGCGGTCTTTTGGTCATCAGCGGTACGTTCGACGACAATGTCCACCCGCAGAACACCTATGAGTTGACCGAGTGTCTGGTACAGGCCGACATTCCTTTTGACATGCACATCTATACCAACCGCAATCACTTCATTCGCGGTGGTAATACATCTAATTATATTTATACTCAATTGTACCGTTATTTAAAGAAAAACTTGTAAATATGAAATTTGCTCATTTTTCACTTTTTTCTGTATTGGTTATTTTCTCTGCCTGCGGGCAGAAAGAGGTGACAGTATCTGAAGTTCCTCTGGTCCGTCTGACGCAAGTGAAGCAAGTGGCTGCGTCGGAACACACATCTTATCCCGCTCAGACGCGCGCCATCAATACGTCTAATGTTGCCTTTCGCGTGAGCGGCACCTTGGCCAATGTCAAGGTGAAAGAGGGTGACTATGTCCGTGAAGGACAGGTGATTGCCGTCATGGATGACCGCGACTATCAGGTGCAACTATCGGCCACCGAGGCCGAATATGCACAGATCAAGGCCGATTGTGAACGAGTCATCGCCCTCTATAACGATGGCAGCACCACCGCGCAGAACTACGACAAGGCGCGTTATGGTTTGGAGCAGATTACTGCCAAGTACCAACATGCCAAGGATCAGTTGGCCGATTGCCAACTCAAGGCACCTTTCAACGGCTACGTCCAGAAGGTGCTGCACGAAGATCATGAAACCGTTTCGGCAGGTATGCCTATTGCCTCTTTGTTCTGTTCCAACGGATTGGAGGTAGTTATCAATATCCCTGCTTCGGAGTATATGCGCGAGGAGTCGTTCGACTATTTCACCGTTATGTTCGATGTCTTGCCTGGCAAGCAGTTCCCTCTGCGCCTGACCAGTATTTCGCAACGGGCCAATGCCAACCAGCTCTACGAGGTGCGTTTCCTCTTGGAGAACAAGGGGGAGAACAAAGAGACCCTCAAGAAAGTGACTCCAGGCATGACCGCTCTGGTCGATATCGTCTATAAGGTGGAGGGCAATGTGCCTCTCGAAGTGCCCGCCAGCGCTGTCTTCCACAAGGGGGACCAGAGTTATGTCTTTGTATATGAAGGCGATGACCATCAGGGCACTATTCGTCAGGTTCCTGTGTATGTAACCGCTCTGACGGTGGGTGGTGACATGAAAGTCGTGTCGGGCATTCAGCCAGGTCAACGTGTTGTGGAGTGCGGCGTTCACCATCTGTCCGATGGTTTGGCCGTTCGTCCGAACCCAACAACCTCGAAGGAGAATGTCGGTGGCCTGCTGTAATTGGTTAAAGGGTTAACGGTTAAGGGTTAACGGTTAACGTTTAATGTTTAACGGTTAGCGGATTTTCGTTTTCGTTATCGTTTTCGTTCAACGCTTAATGTTTAACGGTTAGCGATTTTTCGTTTTCGTTATCGTTTTCGTTCAACGATTTTCGTTTTCGTTTTCGTTCAAAGTTTATTTGATTACTATGGATTTTGGAAAATGGGCGTTTGCAAACTACAAACTGGTACATCTCATTATAGCTGTACTTATTTTGGGTGGTTTGTATGCCTACTATGATATGTCGAAGCTCGAAGACCCCGAGCTGAAAGTGCGCCAGGCCTTGGTGGTTGGCGTCTATCCGGGTGCTTCGGCGCACGAGGTGGAACTGGAGTTGGTCGATCCGTTGGAGAAGTCCATTCGCCAGACACCCAATGTCAACTCCGTGCAATCGTATTGCTATGCCGATATGTGTATCATCACGGTCGAACTACTCAGCACCGTGCCGAACGATGCCTTGGAACAACATTGGGACATCATGCGCCGCAAGGTTGGAGCGGTCTCTTTGCCGGCGGGCGTAAGTACGGTACAGGTGCGAGACGACTTTGGCGATGTGTTCGGTATGTTCTATGCCATCACGGGTGACGGCATGAGTGACAAGCAGTTGTCCGACTATGCCGAGTTCATGAAACGTGAGATTGCCAACATCGATGGTGTCTCCCGCGTCGATATCTATGGCAAGCGCAATGAGTGTATCAACGTCACCTTGCGTCGTGACCGAATGGCCAACTTGGGTGTCTCTCCGTTGGAGGTCATCAATACGTTGAATGGCCAGACGGAAACGGTCTATGGCGGTTATTTCGATAATGGCAACAACCGCGTCCGCGTCACGGTGGGCGACCGCTCTACCTCGGTGGACGACATCCGTTCCCTCATCATTCAGGGACATGAGAAGGATCAACTCCGTTTGTATGATATTGCCAACGTCACCCTCGACTATGATGAACCGGTCCGCAATTCGATGGCCTACGATGGTCAGAAGTCGTTGGGAATCTCCATCTCGGCGGTATCGGGCACGGACATCACCAAGATAGGTAAGGTGGTCGATGCCAAGATGAAACAGTTGCAGGCGCAGATGCCTGTCGGAGTGGAGTATCACAAGGTCTTCTTCCAACCGGAGCGTGTCAACAATGCCCTATCGACCTTCCTGATTAACCTCATGGAGTCGGTTCTTCTGGTGGTTGTCGTCCTGATGGTCTTCATGGGCTTCCGTTCCGGTTTGATTATCGGTTACAGTTTGATTATCATCGTGTTGGGTTCCATCATGGTGCTTTATGCCCTCGATGGAACGTTGCAGCGCGTTTCGTTGGGTTCCTTCATCTTGGCCATGGGTATGTTGGTCGATAATGCCATCGTCATTGTCGATGGTGTGTTGGTCGATAAGAAGAATGGCATGGGTCAGATGCACTCTCTGACGGCCACGGGCAAGAAAACGGCCATGCCCTTGTTGGGCGCTACCCTGATTGCCATCTTGGCTTTCTTGCCTATCTTCCTTTCTCCCGACACCACCGGACTCTATGTGCGTGACCTCTTTATTGTCATGTCCGTCTCCCTTTTGCTCTCTTGGATTCTTGCTTTGGTACATGTGCCAATCATGTCGGGAGCCATGCTTTATGGCAAGACGGACCGGATGGCGATGAAGGCGCACGACCATGCTCACCGTGTCAAGGACAAGTATGCAGAACGTCGTCAGGTGGAGATGCAGAAGCACTCTTGGTTGGCTCACCTTTTCCGCACACGTACATCGAAACGTGTCGGTATGGAGGAGGGCGATGAGGAGCGTCACAATGCTTCCGAATACAACGGTTGGGCCTACCGCCGACTCACCTCGTTGCTTGAGTGGGTGCTCGATCACCGTTGGACCACCATCGCGGTGCTTGTCATCCTGATGGTCGTTTCCGGTTATTCGTACAAGTTCATTCCGCAGGCTTTCTTCCCCGATATGGAGTACGACCAGTTGTATATGGAGTACAAGTTGCCGGAAGGTAACAACTACAAGCAGGTGGAAGAGGACTTGAACAAGATTCAGGAGTATCTGAAAACCCGTCCCGAAGTGACTCATATTGTGGCTTCTACGGGCGGTACGCCTTCTCGCTACAACTTGGTTCGAAGCATCGCCACCCCGTCTCTGGCATACGGCGAGTTGATTATCGACTTCCAGTCGCCCGAAGCGTTGAAGAAGAATATGGACGAGATTCAGGAGCATGTTGATGCTATGTTCCCCGACGCCTACGTCAAGTTCAAACGTTACAACTTGATGTACAAGAAATATCCTATCGAGGCACAGTTCTCGGGTTCCGACCCTGCCGTGTTGCATGCTTTGGCCGACTCCTGTGAGGCTATCATGGCGCGCACAGGTGCGGTTCGACTCATCACTACCGACTGGGAACCCAAGGTGCCTGTCCTCACGGTGCATTACAACCAGACGCATGCCCGCCGCTTGAACCTCTCGCGTAAGGCTGTGGGTACTTCGTTGTTGGTATCGACGGGTGGCATTCCTGTCGGCTCTTTCTACAATGGCATTCACCAGAAGAAGGTCTATGTCAAATGCGTAGATACAGATGGTTCGCCCATCGAGAACCTCGAAGAGTCGGTTGTCTTCGGCATGATTCCTAATTTCCAAGGATTGGTGTCGGAGGAAACCCTTTATGAGCTGGCTTCCAGACGTATGAGCACTCAGGACGTTATCAGTCAATTGTTCACGCCTGCGCCCTTGCGCCAGATTTGTGACAGCATCTCGGTCAATTGGGAAGATCCTATTGTCATCCGTTACAATGGTGTCCGTGCACAGCGCGTTCAATGTTCTCCTGCTTTGGGCTTGGGCACCGAGGCAGCTCGAAAGGAGGTAGAGAAGGCGCTGCAGGCAGAATTGAAACTGCCTCAAGGATACAAACTGGATTGGATAGGCGAGAAGGCGGCTTCCGACCAATCCATGAAGTACCTCTTCAAGAACTATCCATTGGCGTTCATCTTGATGATCTGTATCTTGGTGCTTCTCTTCAAGGATTACAAGGTGCCTACGTTGCTCTTCTGCTGCATTCCAATGATTCTGATTGGTGTCATCCCTGCGGTCTTGATTTCCGGCAAGCAGTTTGGTTTCGTAGCCATCGTCGGTGTCTTAGGTCTGGTCGGTATGATGATCAAGAACGGCATTGTGCTGATGGACGAAATCAAGTTGCAGATTCACGAAGGCAAAGACAAGCGGAAGGCATTGATCGACTCTTCGTTATCTCGTTTGCGTCCCGTCTTGATGGCCTCCTTGACTACCATCCTGGGTATGATTCCATTGGTGCCAGATGCTATGTTTGGTTCGATGGCCGTCACCATCATGGGCGGTTTGGTCATGGCCACCTTTATCTGTTTGGTAATCATTCCTGTGCTCTATGCTCTGTTCTACCACATCAAGCCAAGCAAGGAAAGTGAAGAATGAAAAGTGAAAAATGAACAATGTAAAGTGAAAAGTGTAAACCTCTCGGTGGGCTATGGTAAAACATGGCCTACGGAGAAGGGCAATTCTTTCCTACCACGCATTTATATTATAAGGACAATGTTATTCTCTAATTCTGAGATATAGATAGTTCTATGAGAAAAACAATATTAACAGGCCTTTTGGCTTGTATCACGATAGGTTCTGCCTTGGCGCAGAGAGCAGGCAATGCCGCGGTGCTCTCGTTGGATAGTTGCATCCAACTGGCTTTGCAGAACAACAAGACGCTCCAGTCGTCACAGAAATTGGCTGAGAAGTACAGCCACGAGGTGAAGTATTACAAGGCGAATTTCTTCCCAAACTTCAAATTGACCGCTACCGACCTCTGGGCCAATTCGGAGGGTACGATGGGTGCCGATATCTTCTCGGGGTTGACCAATGGAGTCAGTCAGTTCCTGAATGGATTGGCACAGTCGGGTCATTTTACTACCCCCCAGCAATTGCAGGCCGTCCAACAATTTGGTCAACAGATGAGCGGCATGAGCAAAGGTATTGACTATAAGGTAGGTAACATCATCCAAGCCGGCATTATGTTGGAGCAACCCATCTACATGGGCGGTAAGGTCTTGACCGCTTACCAGATGTCTAAGTTGGGCAAGCAGATGGCCGAACAGGGTGCTGTCTTGAGTCAGCAACAGGTCATTGTTCAGGTGCAGGAAGCTTATGCTTTGGCCGTGAAAGCCAACGAGATGCACAAGGTCGCCCTTCAGTACGACTCGCTGCTATCGTCCTTGCTGGTCGATGTGCAGAATGCCGAGAAGCATGGTTTGCGCAGTCACAACGATGTGCTCAAGGTACAGGTCAAACTCTCGGAGGCTGAACTGCAAGTGCGTCAGGCCGAGAATGGTCAACGTCTGTCGGCCATGAACCTCTGCCACTATATCGGTCTGCCTCTCACCACCGCTATCGAGGTCGATACCGAGTCGTTCCCCCTGTTGGACGAGCCCTCTCTGCGCGACGCCAATATCACCGATCGTCCAGAGTATAATGTGCTTGCGATGAAGTCCGAACTCGCTGCCAAGCAGGTTAAGATAGAGCGCTCGGCCTACCTGCCTCAGGTCGTTTTGGGAGCCTCCTATAGTTATATCGATGGCTTGGAGGTGGCAGGTAGTAAGTTGTTCAACAAACCGGCTGCTGGCGTCATGCTCAATGTCTCTATCCCTCTCTACCATGCCAATGCGGGTATCAACAAGATCAAGTCTGCTCGTCTGGAGGCCGAACGTGTTCAGTTGGAGCAAGAAGAACTGGTCGAGAAGATGAACTTGGAGTTGGCACAGGCCGCCAACAATCTGGACGAGGCATACTTGGAAGTTCAGTTGGCGCAGAAGAGTCTGGCTCAGACCGAAGAGAACCTCCGTTGCAGTCGTTCCAGCTACAACCTTGGCACCGAGTCACTCAGCGATTTGCTTGAGGCACAGACCCTTTGGCAACAGGCTTATGCCAAGTTGGCCAACTCGCGAGCTAATCTCTTCGTTGCTGCTACCAAGTACAAGAAAGCGGCAGGCCAACTCTAAAAGTATGAAAAATATGTCTCAGGGAATAGCGAATTTCATCGTTTTCGTACTCCGAAAGGAACGGGGATGGAATCTCTTTTCCCTGTGAGAAATCATTCTAATATATTACTAACATGAACTTAAAATCATTACTACGAGTGTGCGTGGGGGCGATTTGCTGCCTGAGTGTAGAACCTTTGTTTGCCAACACGCATCGGGTGGAGGGGCGAGTCCTGTTGTCCGACTCGTTGCATGCCGCTTCGTTTGCTTCCATCTATGTGCCAGCCACGGGGCAGGGCACGGTTTGTGACAAGGAGGGTTACTTCCTCCTGGACGGCATCCCGTTGGACGAATGTGCCGTCGAAGTCTCCTTCGTGGGATATAGTACCCGCAAAGAGGTGGTCCATTTCCCTTCCAATCAACCTGCCACGCTCAACGTGACGATGCAGGAAGAACCTATTACGTTGGCCAATGTCTTCATTACCCCCAATGGCGAGGATGTCTCGGTCTATCTCTTCCAGAAGGTGCTCGATCAAGCCAAATTGAACCGCAAACGAGTTCAGCATTTCGATGCCAACGTGCAGTTGTCGCTGCATTCTCAGGACATGGATTTCATCCCTATGATACTGCCCAAGATGCTGTATTTCGTATTGAAAGGGGCGATGAAGATGACAGGTTTGGGAGCTGTGGTCGATCTGGTTTTCCAAAATCCTCTCGTTGATCTGGATGTTCGGTATCGAATTGATTATTCCAACGGAAAGCTCAAATACCTGGACGACGAATTTGTGAAAACGAATCCCGAACTCACGAAGAAGCAGCAGGAGCAATGCCTCAAGGTGGTTCGTCACGATCCTTTTGAGAGTGCAACAAGTGGTATCGCCTATGCCTTGAAGATGGCCAAGAAGGATGCCAACCGTTATAAGTTGGTGGGAACCATCGAGGAGCAAGGTCATGTCGTCGACATCTTGGAATACAAGAGGATGCAAGGTGATACCCTCCTTTATTCCTGCCGTTATTATATTATGGAGGATGTCTGGAGCCTGCTCCGTCTGGAGACCAAATCCAAGGAGAATGGTGAGAGTCGTCTGGAACTCCGAAGCATTGGCGAGGATATTTACTTGCCGGTCCTTTTGGTCGAATTGCCGTCCCCCGTACCTTTCGACTTGGAAGCGATGTTGGCTGAAGTCAAAAAGCAAATCGAGGAGGGAAAAGAGAAACCATCGGGCATGGAGAAGTCCATCATC
>JAEEGH010006596.1_pt1 | contig 28321 bp, 30 predicted proteins | sample 9134181 | NCBI WGS metagenome assembly JAEEGH01 (sample SAMN16246544, study PRJNA631951) | gut metagenome | biome: gut microbiome; feature: rumen; material: DP-attached | host: Bos | place: Iran: Karaj | collected 2018-10 | reverse complement strand
GGTCACTAGCGCAGCAGATTCAAACAATTCATAAGCCTCTCCTTTTAGATAAAAAAAGCAGATTTTCGTCAAAAGTCTTGTCGTATTTAATATTTTTAGTTACCTTCGCAACGAAATGTTATGGCCGTAAAATTTATGCGCATAAAATTCTATGAAGAAATTTTATGACAGAGGTAAGAGGCAAAATGTTACTTAGCACTCGAAAGAACTTAAATAAATTTGGCTCTTTACCCGTTTTTTTGTAATTTTGCAAACTCAAGAGGACATGCAGTTCTCTTGGAATGAGAACCAATCATTAAGAATAAAAGCACTGTGCACATAGCAATCGCAGGAAACATAGGCAGCGGGAAATCTACACTCACACGCATGCTGGCCCGACACTACGGATGGGAGGCACGCTTCGAGGCAGTAGATGAAAACCCCTATTTAGAGGACTATTACAAGGACATTCACCGATGGTCCTTCAACCTTGAGGTCTATTTCCTGAAGGAGCGCTTCCGCGATCTCATCGACATACAGAGTGCCACCCACACCATTGTGCAGGACCGTAGCATCTTCGAGGGTGTATATGTGTTCATGCAGAACAACAAGGCTATGGGCAATCTCTCCGATCGTGACTACGACACCTACATGGAGCTTTTCGAACAGATGCTGGAGGTGGTGCACTACCCCGACCTCATGATTTATCTGCGCGCATCGGTGCCCCACCTCGTGGGCAACATCCAGAAGCGCGGACGCGACTATGAGCAACAGATGCAGCTGGAATATCTCAGGAACCTGAACCAGCGCTACGACGATTTCATCAACAACAAATACAGAGGACGCGTGATGGTCATAGACAAAGATGATCTCGACTTTGAGCACAATCCCAAGGACTTCGCTCAGATTGTGGATCGCATCGACCAGACGCTCTTCGGACTCTTTAGCCCCCTATCATCATGCACATCGCAGTAGCAGGAAACATTGGCAGCGGAAAGACCACGCTGACCAAGATGCTGGCCCACCGATATGGATGGACACCACGCTTCGAACCCGTTGACAACAACCCATATCTGAGCGACTTCTATGCCGACATGAAGCGATGGTCGTTCAATCTTCAGATTTACTTCCTGAACAAACGCTTCAAGGAAGTGGTCGAGATTTCACGGTCGAACGAGACCATCATCCAGGACCGGACAATCTTTGAGGATGCACGCATCTTTGCACCCAACCTGCACGGACAGGGACTGATGAGCGACCGCGACTTCCAGAACTACACCGACTTGTTCGACCTGATGATTTCACTTGTGAAGTTGCCCGACCTCATGATCTACATCCGCTCCAGCATCCCCACCCTTGTGGCACAGATCCAGAAGCGTGGGCGCGAGTATGAGCAGACCATGCGCCTTGACTACCTCAAAGGTCTGGAGCAACGCTATGAAGCATGGATCAGCAGCTACAAGGGGCCGCTGATTGTCATCGATGGCGACAACTGCAAGTTTGGCGACCGTCCTGAAGACTTCATGCAAGTCACTGACATGATCGATGCCAAACTCTTCGGCCTGTTCCCCATGGAGTAGGCCTCTCTGTTCAGAAGACCACGCTCACCTCTCCGCTTTTGACTGCAGATAGCGAGCGAAGATACGGGCAGCGCTCTCCACCTTTGCGGCACAGGGGCGCTGCTTATAGTATTCGGCAGTGCGGGGCGAGGCAACGTAACTGCAATGTGCCTTCTCATGCCCCTTCAGTCCCAGAATCTCTGCACAGATGAGACTACCGTTCTCTGCCTCCGACTGTGCCAACAGCTCCTGTACCACTTTATAACAAGCCGACTTACCCTCACGGTCGCTCCCCTCTGTCTGTCCGCAGTCCAATCCCACAAGCATCACAATGCCTGAGACGGCTCCGCACATCATCCTGAGCCGCCCCACTCCACCGCCAAAGCCTGCTGCTAACTTCTTTGCCAATGCATCGTCGAGTCCGTAAAGGTCGGCAAAGGCTGCTACCACGCTCTGACAACAGCCGTAACCTGCCATGAAGTTTTCCACGGCTTGAGCCACTCTCGCGTCTAATTCCTGTTCACTTATGTTCATAACGCTTTGAATATTTTTCAAAAAAAACATATCAGTGAGACTCATGCCTCACAATGCCCGTGAAGATGCGGCCTGAACGAATGCCCAACCTACGGGCAGAGAAAAAGTCGTTGTGCTGCTGATAAGTGCATACATCAGCGCACCGTATGTTTTGCTCTGGCACGCCAGCCGTCATCAGTTGCAGGCGGTTGCACTCCGGCAGGTCGATGTGCCACTTAGCAGGATAACGCTTGCTGATAGCCAACATATCGAACCCCTCATTACGGAAAGCCTCCCTCACTTCATCACCCACTTCAAAACTGTCGAGGCTGATGCCCGGGCCTATCTGAGCCACCAGCTGTTCGGGGCGCGTGCCATAGACGCTGACCATTGTCTGGACAGCCTTCTCAACAATACGTTGCACCGTGCCCCGCCAGCCAGCATGTACGGCAGCAATAGCATGATGTTCGTCATCGCTGAGCAGCACCGGAATGCAGTCGGCGGTGCTCACGCCAATGCAGACGTCGCTGAGATCAGTCACTAACGCATCAACGCCCTCCAAGACCGCCTGCCGTTCCTCCATCGGCATTGTCAGAAGAACCTCGTCAACAGGCAGCACACGGGTCTCATGCGTCTGATGGGGCATGACAAGCCGTTCGTCGCTGACATTCAGCACTTGCAACAAAGCCTGCCTGTTGGCAGCTATGTGCGACTCGTCGTCACCGCAATAACGATTGATATTAAACGAGGCGTAGTTGCCTATGCTGCAACCGCCATGACGGGTCGTGCTGAAAGCAGTCACCTGCGGTCCCATATCGTAGTAGTATAGCTGTGGTGTCATCATCTTTTTGGGCGATGCATCTGTTCTCCTTCAACGATGGAAAGCACCAGGCGGATGTCATCGAAGGTAACATCAGGAGGGCAGAGGTTCTTGATGGCTGTGACGCCTTCGCTGGTACCTATCTTGCTCACAACAGAGAGAATGGCCTGCTGGTGGTCGGGGGATACAAGGTCGTTGAGAGTCACCTTGCCTGATTTCACATAGCGAACCAGATGACCATTGACTGTACCGATGGTGAGACCTCGCTCATGGGCTATCATATCGGGCTTCATGCCTTGACAGAAGAGCTGATAGCTCACCTCCCATGTCTTGGGCTTTTTCTCCTTGGGGGCAGGAGCTACTTTTGCTTTTCTCTGACGCTTGGGCTTCAACTCCCCCTCATCTATCGCATCGAGCATGGCGTGCTGCTTCTCTTTGAGATAGATGCTGACAGTAAAGCCACGCTCCGCGATTTTCAACAGCAGATAGCGGAGCGAGAACCACGTCTGCCGCTCATCGGGCAGCGCAATGCCCAGTCGATGGGCAGCCTGCTTGTTGTTGGTCTCCACCTTGGCTGTCAGCTCCAGCGGCTTGGCAAGGACATTGTTGAGCAGGTCGGCAAAGTACTCCGCACTGCGCTTGACACGCTCCAGGAAGTCTGGCTCACGCAGGGCTTCAAACGACATCGAGTGTATCTTCTTCTGCCATTTGTCGGCCACACCTATGACTTGCTGACGCAGGTCAAAGAGTGCCTGGTCGTGCAACTGCTTCAGCGAGGCATGACTATGGTAGAAGAACTCAGCAAAGATACGTACCATCGTCTCCTGCTGATTGAGCAGCGAGCGAAAGTCGAAGAGCTGCAACAACAGGTAGCGCTCATATTCCTGTTTCAACGACGGCAACTGCTGTATGCTGCGTTGGGCCTCTGTCTCCTGCTGAGCAATATATGAGTCCACACGTTCATCGTTGATGATAGAGCGGGGGGTGAGCGGTGAGGCGAGCGTAAGTCCCTCCAGGGTGCGACAGCGGCTCAAAGCCACGTACACCTGTCCCGGGGCAAAACTCTGATTAGCATCGATGATGGCGCGATCGAAGGTGAGGCCCTGACTCTTGTGGATGGTGATGGCCCACGCCAATCGAAGGGGTAACTGCCTGAAGGTGCCCTGCACCTCAGACTCTATCTCACGCGTCTTCTCGTTCAGCGTATAGCGAGTGTTCTCCCACTCCAAGGGTTCCACCTCGATGGCATCAGCATCACCCTCGCAGTAAACGAAAAGGCTCTTCTCCGTAGCCTTTGTCACTTGACCAATACGCCCGTTATAAAACTTATGTTCACCTGAAGGGTCGTTCTTGACAAACATCACCTGCGCCCCTACTTTCAGCACCAGTGTCTCTGCAGTGGGGTAAGAGTATTCGGGGAAGGTGCCTTTCACCTCGGCATGATAGCGGATAGGTTGACCAGGCAGTTTCTCCAACTCCGACTCGTTATAGAAGTTGGCCAAATTGTTATGCGTGGTCAGCCTTATCACTCCCCCTCCCTTTGGAGGGAGTTGGGGGAGGCTCCTACTATTCAGCTTCTCCAACGTCTCTGCCGAGGGATGACCATTCCTCACTTCATTCAGGATCTCGATGAACGACTTGTCCTGCTGACGATAGACGTGACTGAGCTGAATGGTGACATAGTCTATCTGCTGCAACGCTTTCGACCCGAAGAAATAGGGCGTGTCGTAGTATTGCTTCAGCAGTTGTTCCTCATCGGAAGTGACGACAGGCGTCAACTGCTGCAGGTCGCCTATCATCAGCAGCTGCACACCGCCAAAAGGCAGAGAGTGGTTGCGGAAGCGGCGCAGCACATTGTCGATGGCATCGAGCAGGTCGGCTCGCACCATCGATATCTCGTCGATAATCAGCAGGTCGATGGAGGCAATAATCTTTCGTTTCTCGCGCCCGAAGTCGAACCGGCTCTCCACCTTGGCACCAGGCACGTATGGCGAGAAGGGCAACTGGAAGAATGAGTGGATGGTGACACCACCTGCATTGATAGCAGCCACGCCTGTAGGTGCCACCACAATGGGCCGCTTGCGCGACTTCTCGACAACGGTCTTCAGAAACGTGGTCTTCCCCGTTCCTGCCTTGCCCGTGAGGAAGATGCTCCGTCCGGTATTCTCAACAAAGTCCCACGCTGTGCGCAACTCATTATTCTGTTCCATAGCTTGAATTCTTCTGTTTTATATCACCTCGAAATGGTGCAGGGCATTGAGGATGCCATCATCATCGACAGAGGTGGTGACATAATCGGCCTGCTGCTTGAGGGCATCGATGGCGTTACCCATCGCGATGCCGATGCCTGCCTGAAGAATCATAGAGGTGTCGTTGCCACCATCGCCAAAGGCTATAGTACGACTGGGATCAAAGCCTTGGTGACGAGCCATCGCGAGGATGCCCTTACCCTTGTCGGCTCCATTGACGGTGATGTCTGTAAACTCCGGATGCCAACGGCCTGACACACATTGAGGCATGCGAGCCATCAGCTCTGGTTCGTAGGAGGGAGAGAAGAAGGCCGTCAACTGAAGGATGTCCTGCTGGAGCACGATGTCGAGCGGTGAGGCTTTGTCGAGATTCTTCACCGCCAGCATCTGTCGGAAGATGCGCTCCACATCGCCCTTCGGGTCGAGCACAGCCACATCCTTGCGCCCCACGACAATCAGGCTGTTGCCCTTCTCCCGGCAATCATCAATACACGTCATCACATGGTCCTTGGGAATGGGCTGGCAGCTCACCAGCTCGTCACCTACATAGCACAGGGCGCCATTGGTGGTGATATAGCCGTCGATGAGGTGCTCGATGGCTCCCAAATTGGTGATAATGACAGGTGGGCGCCCCGTGGCGATATACACTCGGGAACCGTTGGCCTTGGCCTGCGTCAGTGCAAGGATGGTGGAAGGAGGAATCTCGTGGGTCTTAAAACTCACCAGCGTTCCGTCGATGTCGAAAAACAATGCGTATCTCTGTTTCATAGCAACGTTCATAAGAAGAATCGTTTAAACTCACTCTCAAAGTTGGGGGTAAGTATCCCCTTTCCCATCGCCTCACGAATCTCCTGAATCGACCAAAAGCGGCCTCCATCAAGTTCTTCCTTTGAGGGACGTATCTCTCCATCGTAGATGGTGCGATGAACATACACCAGTTCACGCTCTCGCTGGCTATCAAAGACATACTTGCCAATGAACTCGGGCGTAAACTCAGTAATGCCCAGTTCCTCACGAACCTCTCTTTTTAAGGCATCTTCGGGTGTCTCACCATCATCACTATGTCCGCCAACAGCCGTGTCCCATTTTCCTGGCTGTATATCCTTCCACTCAGGCCGTTTCTGCAGGTACACGTCGCCCTGGGCATTGAACACATGCAGATGCACCACGGGATGCAGCAGTCTTGACCCGCTATGACATTCGCCACGCGTAGCCTTGCCCACTACCCTTCCCTCTTCATCTACTATCGGGAATATCTCTTGTTCGTTATCTTTCATTGCAAAATTCTACAGTTATTGATTCTACGACGGTCTCCTTATACTGACGATCGGTGTCGTTGAAGGTGTTCAGCTCAGTGAGCAAACAGTATTTGCCGTGCTTATTGTCTGACATTGTTCTTTATCTTCGATGAAGTTGAAAATCCTCAATATGTTCAATCTCGTGATGACATCCGGGCATTCCCACAACAGTGATGACATCAAAACGCCAGGGCATGTTCAGGTGGCAGTAGTGGATGTAGTGGTTGATGGCTCGCAACAGGTTGTGCTGCTTGTTGTAGTCAACTGCCTGTTCGGGCCTTCGAAAATCGTTGTTGCGACGTGTCTTCACCTCAACAAAGACGAGGCAACCGTCTTGCTGAGCGATGATGTCGATATCGCGATGTCCGGAACGCCAGTCACGCTCCAGAATGACATAGCCTTTCTCACTTAAATATTCAGTAGCCAATTCCTCGCCCCAGACACCCATCTGCAAATGGGCTGGCCCGTATTCCTGAAGGCGGTGGGGCATATTGCCCATCTCCAACAACTCACGACATTTACTGAAAGCCTCCTGCGCCCTGCCACCCTTCGTAAGACTCGTATCACTCGAATACACATCACGCTGCGATGAGTGATCTGGAACATTGGGCAATAGGCGCTCAAGGGCAAGAAAAATCTTATTGGCTTCGTCAAGGCGACCTTCACCCACCCGCAGTCTCAAGATGTCAACTGCCGTCCAAAACATAGCCAGCGAAGCGTAAGGACTCTTATCAGCTGCATAAAGGGTACGGGCAGCCTCGTAAGCCTCCTCCTTCCGTCCCTGCTGTCGCAGCCCGAAGATGTCCTTTGCCGTCATCATGATTCCGTCTCTTGCTAAAAAATGAACTGCAAATATAGCGCAAAAAAGCGATTTGACAATAGAGAATGATAATAAAAATGTTAACGAAGCAACATTCTTTGCGGAAATGCTTGGGTTTGTAAGCAAAGCGCTCTACCTTTGCAACTATAATAACTGAAAAGAGCAATGACTTCCTATCTGAACACAGAGAATATAGAGCGTAGCCGCTCGGCGACGCAAGGAGACGCTTGCCAAAGCAAGAAGGACGGCGTGGAGTACCATCCACTACGTCCTTTCCTGCCGGAGAATGCCAGGGTGCTGTTCCTGGGCAGTTTCCCGCCTCAGCGCAAACGGTGGTGCATGGACTTCTACTACCCCAACTTCATCAATGACCACTGGAGAATTGAGGGGCAGCTATTCTTTGGCGACAAGAACCATTTTGTGGATCTCGAAGCCAAGCGTTTCAAGATTGAAGAGATTGTGGCGTTCTGCAAGGAAAAGGGACTCGCGTTTTTCGACACATCAACAGCCATACGCCGTTTGCAGGACAATGCGTCTGACAAGTTTCTTGAAGTGGTGGAGCCTACTGACATCCTCGCCCTTATCCGCCGCCTGCCTCATCTGCAAGCCATTGTCACGACTGGCGAGAAAGCTACGGAGACCATCTGCGCCTCACTCGGCATTCCCATCATCCCCAAGGTCAACACTTCCATCGAAGTTCCCCTCGCCCTTTGGAGAGGGGTGAGGGGTGAGGCTCTTCTCTTGTACCGTCTTCCTTCGTCCTCTCGCGCCTATCCCCTATCATTCGACAAAAAGGTGGAAGCCTATCGACAAATGTTCAACTGCATCAGTCAGACTTCTCTGTCATATATTTCCAATAGCGACGAGGCATGTCGCTGAGCTGCTTCTTAGGATTCATGCGCTCCTTGATGCAGATAGCTTTGAAATAGGTGCGCCACAGGTCTTGGAATATCTTGTCGTTCTCGCTCAGCACATCATCATCAAGCTTGCCGTTCTCCAAATTGAAGGGAACGGCAACTTCATTTTCAAAAGTGATGTGGATGGGCGCAGCCGCGCCATCATAATAATAGCCATAGTGCCGCCTGGCATCATAGATGAGCCAAGACTGGTCGCCAAAACGGTCTTGAAAATGGTCGATGACCAGCGGCAGCACGTTATGATCAGGCGAGACGACGGCGAGGTAAGTACCGTCCTTCGCCTTCTGGAAGCGGATGAACTGTTTCATGCGCAACTGCTCGTGAAGCACACGCCGACAGATGTTCCTCACCGCCAGCACATCCTCATCAGACGCATTCCGCTCGTAGTCTTTTATCTTCAGCCTAAACACCTTACAGATAAAGTTGAACAAAGGCTGGTTCAGCGCCCGCTCTTCAGATAGCCAACTGACAGTAATCATGTGCAGGCCGTCTTTCGACAGATATTTCTCCAGCCCTTTCCATACCCGCTCAGCTTTCCCTGTATCCGTCACCACACGGTGGGGGTCATCGGCAAACAGCGGCAACTGCTCCCCCTCCGCCAACAGCGTCACGTCCGACTGCTTCAGAAAGAAGCTGTCGAACACGGCTGTCAACAGCCCATCCAGCGTATTATCGAAGGTATATACCAGCATCACTAATATCCTTATTTCGACTACAAAATTAATACTTTTCCATTAATTACAGGAAGCAAAAGCGAAAATATTACATATAGCTCAGATGTTTTTCTCAATAAAAAATAAAGGTGCCCTGCATTTGCAAAGCACCTTTATTAGATGTATGACATGAATCTGTCGGTCGTCCTTTTGGGGGAATCAAAGCCCCGCAGACCTCAGTGAGTAAGACTTTATCGTGAGTTTGGTCTATTTTTATTCCGCAAACTTTTCCAAAGAAAAATGCATAATTAGGCAATATTCCTGAAAAGTGGGTATTCCTGAAAAGTACAATCAAATTCGAAAAACACAAAAATCTGCACAGAAAACCAAGAAAAACTTGGATAAGTGTGCAGGATCTAAGAAAGAATACGCTAAAATAGTTGTTTTTTTTAGAGAAAATTACATATAATGTTGTTTTCTGTCGAAAAAATTACTATCTTTGCCGCCGGAAGACAAGAAAACGTATGAACGAACTGGCTGTTTTAAAGAATATTCCCGTTAACACTGCAGCAGTTGCTTCGCTGTACCCGGATGTAAAGTCGGCTAACAGAAAAGTGGCGAACCTCGAGAAGGCGGGAAGGATTATCCGTTTGAAGCGCGGCCTTTATGTCGTGTCTCCAAAGGAGAGTGGTCTTCTTTTGTCTCTGAACCTAATAGGCAATGTGCTCTATGGTCCGTCGTATGTGTCTATGCTGACAGCCTTGAGGGAGTATGGTCTGATACCAGAAAGGGTGGAGGTGATAGAGTCTATGACGACACATCTTACTGTATCGTTTCAGAACGAAGCTGGGCGGTTTGAGTATCATCATTGTGCCAAGGACTATTTTCCCATAGGTATTACCCAGCGCGAAGAGGAAGGCGTGTCGTATCTGATTGCAACGCCCGAAAAGGCTTTGTGTGACTACATCATCACAACGCCACGTCTGCCGCTGCGTTTTTTGAAGGACACATATACCTTTTTAGAAGAAGACCTCAGAGTGGATATGGATGCCTTTCGGGAAATGAACATTGACATATTCCGACAATGTGCTGCTGTAAGTAAGAAACAACAAGCTATTAACAACTTGATAAGGATTCTAGAAAGATGAATGTTTTTTTTGAGAGAGCGCTACAGCGTTATCAGATAAATACAGCAAAAGATAAACAGAATGCTATCTACGAAATCACCCAACAGGTGGTTTTGGCAGGACTGCATCGAGGTGGTTTCTTTGATCGTGCTGCTTTCTATGGAGGCACTTGTCTACGACTGTTTCACCAGCTTCCTCGTTTTTCTGAGGATATGGACTTCTCGTTGCTGACTCCAGATGACGGATTTGTCTTCGAGAACTATTTCCAGCCAATCATTGATGAGTTCGACAGTTTGGGACGCAAGGTTGAAATCAAGAAAAAAGACAAGAAAGTATTTGGCAGAGTAGACTCCGCCTTTTTGAAGGACAACACAAATGTTTATAATGTGGCTTTCCAGACAGAGAAATCTGTGAAGGTAAAAATTGAGGTTGACACCAATCCTCCTCTAATGTTTCAGACAGAACAAAAGCCGCTGACCATCCCCTACACTTTCATGGTGCGTTGTTTCCAACTTCCCGACCTATATGCTGGGAAGATGCATGCTTTGGTATTCCGAAATTGGAAGACACGTGTAAAGGGACGCGACTGGTATGATTTTGAGTGGTATGTTCGTTGGCAAGTTCCTCTTGATTTTACACATCTGCAAGAGCGTATCCGTGAGTTCAATGGAAAGGAAATGTCAATAGAAGAATTCAAGACTGTCTTGAAAGAGCGCTTGGCCACAACAAACATAGAGGATGTAAAGACTGATGTACGACCTTTCCTCAAGAATGACCCTCATGAACTTGATATATGGTCGAACGACTATTTCCTACAACTGGCAGACAGAATCGTATTCAAGGAATAGGACTGAATACTGATAAAACGGATATCATTACGGATTATCGTCCTGAAAGTCGAGCGATAACTGTTGTTCTTGGGCTGCACGCTTTTGTTGGGCCTTTGAAAGCAGCAGCGGACGCAGGCGCTCTGGGCGCAGTTCGTTGATGCCAATGATGGGTTGCGAAAAGGAAGAGGTAAGCTCGCCGCAGGTGATGAAGTACTTAGCTTTCTTCATCACAACGCCCATTTTCTTAAGATGATAGGAGGTGATGCGATTGAAGCGACGCGAGTTCACGATGAGCACAGCGCTCTTCACACCGATACCTGGCACACGGAGAATTTCCTCATAGCTTGCGCTATTAATATCAACAGGGAAGAACTCTGGATGACGCAAGGCCCAGCCAAGCTTGGGATCAACATCAAGGTCGAGGTGGGCGTGCTGGTCATCTACGATCTCATCAACGTTGAAATGATAGAAACGCATCAGCCAATCGGCCTGATAGAGGCGATTCTCACGTACCAAAGGTGGTTGTTTCAACACAGGTAGACGAGGGTCGTAGGTATTCACGCTGACATAACCCGAATAATACACACGACGCATCGTGGGCTGTTGGTACATCGCGTTCGACATCGTCAGGATATCGAGGTCGCTTTCATTCGTGGCACCCACAATCATCTGCGTGGATTGACCTGCAGGCACAAAGCGGGGTGCGTGATGGAACTTCTTTCTATCCTCTTTATTCTCAAGTACACCCTGCTGAATCTGCTTCATAGGCAGAAAAACGCTCTTGTGGTCTTTCTCAGGAGCCAATGCTTTCAACGATTCCTCCTTGGGAATCTCAATGTTCACACTCATGCGGTCGGCATAGCAACCAGCCTCCTGCAATAGTTCTTGTGAAGCCCCAGGGATGGTCTTCAGGTGGATATAGCCATTGAAGCGATGGACGGTGCGCAGGTCGCGCACGATAGCCGTCAGCCGTTCCATCGTATAGTCAGGATTGCGCACTACCCCACTCGACAGGAATAGTCCCTCGATGTAGTTGCGACGATAGAACTCCATAGTGATCTCTTCGAGCTCCGATACGGAGAGCGTGGCACGAGGAATATCATTGGTGCGGCGATTGATGCAGTAGGCGCAGTCGTACATGCAGTAGTTGGTGAGCATCACCTTTAGGAGCGAGATGCAACGCCCATCATCGGCAAAGGAGTGACAGATACCCATGCCACCCACTGTATTGCCCACCATGCCCTGCTTACCCTTTCGCACAGTACCACTCGACGAGCACGACACATCGTACTTCGCCGACTCTGTGAGGATTCGCAGTTTCTCTATCGTCTTGTCCGTCAGCATCCGTAACCTTTGTTATTTAACATCATGTGCTTTCGTCATCTCCTTTTCGTTTTTACACATTTCCCAAGTACACATGCTTGATTCCTTCTTCCTCAGCAATCTGCTTGGCTGTTTTCAAGGTCTGGATGGGTGTCGGAGGAATGTCCTGCAGCTTGTAGCGGGGGAAGAAACGACTAAAGTGCAGGGGATTGTCGGCAAGTCCATTGTCGACCATCCAGCGGCACATCCTTCGAATCATCTCCATATCGTCGTTCACAGTAGGAATGACAAGGTTTGTCAGTTCCACCCACACGTCTGCTTCCTTCATGGCAAGGATGGTGTCGAGCACTGGCTGTAGATGTCCGCCGCTGATGCGCTGATAGATATCGTCGCTAAATGATTTTAGGTCGATATTGGCTGCATCAAGATACGGTAGCAGGTCAGACAAAGGTTCCTGACAAACATAGCCTGCCGTCACAAGGATGTTCCACAGGCCCTTTTCATGAGCCAGACGAGCACAGTCAATGATGTATTCAATGTAAGTAAGTGGTTCGGTGTAGGTATAGGCGATGCCTGGACAATGGTGCTCCAAGCAGAGATCGATTAACTGTTGGGGCGCGAGATTGTAGTGTTCCACATCATCAGGGGCGACCTGCGAGATTTCGTGGTTCTGACAGTTCAGGCAACGGAAGTTACAACCCGTACAGGCAATCGAAAGACATGTACTGCCAGGATGGAAGTGATACAGCGGTTTCTTCTCAATGGGATCGATAGCCAGCGAACAGGGGGTTCCGTAGACCTCGCTGACGAGCACACCATCCTGATTGCGACGACTACGACAGATGCCCGTTCTGCCATTCGCAATCCTACAATGGTGCGGACAGAGCTGGCACTCCACTTGTCCATTATCTAACCGCTTAAAATACGATGGCTTCATAAACATACAACTCTGCATCTTTCCAACCGTCCCAGCCAATGCCCGCCTTATCCTGTGCACAATGGCTAACGAACTCTTCTTTCGTCCAGTTTACTTCATCGGCTACCTGCGGCAAGAACGTGCCGCTGCGATGACCTTTTCGGATATAGATGCCATGTTTGTGCAACTGGAACTCATCCAGGCTTTGTATGCGTCGCATAGGTGTCAACACAGAAATCTCGATGTCGATATCATCCAGTTCGTTGCGAGTCACGGGCATAAAGCGTGGGTCTTCGAAGGCCGCTGCACGCGCCATCTCCGCTACGATCTCATGCAAAGGATAGTCCTCGCCAAAATGACCTATGCAACCACGCAAACGTCCATGCTTGTGGAGGGACACGAAGGCGCCGCACTTTGATATGAGGTGAGAGGTCAGAGGTGAAAGGTGAGAGATGGGCTTACCATCAAGGCTATCTTTTATACTCGTTAGAGCTATCTCCTTCAGTATCTGCTTTTCATCATCGTTCAGAGAAAATCCATTTTCTTCACCTCGCAAAACAACAAACGCATGATACCCTACCACACGGTTCAAGTCATGATCGTCTATATCGCCCGAGTTCTGATACAACAGGTGCTTCACTTGATAAGAGCTATCCATCATCAGCAGTAGCGTGATGATAGGAAACTCGCCACAGGCACTCGTTACCAGATTCCGCTTGCCGCTTCGTGCATTGGCCTCAATAGTGGCAATAAACTGCTCCACATCGCCACTCTCCACGGCCTTGCCTGTCCTTGCATCCACCTCGTAGGCATCCTCGTAGGAAGGATAGTGAGAAAAGTCGCTACTGATAACAAAAAGGTTATCATCAGTGAAATATGGCTTCAGTGCCTCCGCTATCTGCTTCAGTTTCTCATAGTTGTTGGTAGAGATAACAATGGGCACGATAGGTGGCACCTCTTTAGTAATAGTAAAGAGCCTTTGCAAGAACGGCAACTGCACCTCCAAACAATGCTCCCTGTCGTGCGCTTTCGGTTGATATGTGAAAAGAGAATCCGTGGTCAACTTAACAGCTGTCTCGTGGTCCACCTTTACATTGCCCAGCGGTGTAGCATAGTAGTCAGCCTCAGTATTCACCGAAGCCCCGTCGAGCCACTCATGATGACTCGGTCCCAACAGGAATATCCGCTTATACTGCTTCGATGTGTCGATTGACATATAAGCCGCAGCTGCCACATTGCCAGAGAAGTAATAACCGGCATGGGGCACAATCAGTGCTGCCAAGTTCTTGTAGCGTTCTTTGGAAGCATGTCTCTCCAACAGGCTGTCTACCTCACGACTCAGCACCAGTGGGTCGCTCTCATAAAAACGTCCTGCCTGTGTTGCCAGCCTCACCACTGGCTCCGCCGTCTTTCCACTACAATTCATCATCATCATTGTCGTTAGGATAAGTAATATCGTTTTGAGAAACACTTTCATGTGTTATATCATTTTACTGGCTCCATGTGCAGGGTGACGTGTGTTTTCTCACCAAAGCGTTCTTTCAACTTTCGCTCAATAGTGGTAGCCCGCTCGTGGACGATTGTCAGCGGCAGTTGTCCGTCCATCCGCACATGCGCCTCAATGGCAATGTGGTTGCCAATGCGACGGGTGCGCAGGTTATGCGGCTCCTGCACATCGTCATACGACTGGATAATCTCCATAATCTCCTGTTCAATATCATCAGGCAGCGAACGTTCGGTCAACTCACCGATACTTGTCTTGAGCAACTCGTAAGCAACCTTCACCAACATCAGCCCCACCACGATGGAAGCCATAGGGTCGAGCACCGCCCATCGCTGTCCTAACCAGATGGCTCCACCGACACCGATGGCAGCACCTATCGACGAAAGGGCGTCGCTGCGATGATGCCACGCATTAGCCACCATCACCTGCGAGTCGAGCGCCTTTCCCTTCCGTGCAGTGTACTGATAGAGCAGTTCCTTGATGACTATCGACAAAAGGGCGGCCCATAGCGCTATCCATCCAGGAGATTCCAGTTGTTCGCCACACCACCAATCCCATAGTTTCGCTGAGCCCGACATCACGATGCCTGTAGCAGCAGCCACCAATGCCAGTCCTATCAGGAACGAGGCAATGGTCTCGAATTTGCCGTGTCCGTAGTCGTGCGACTGGTCCTGCGGTTTGGCGCTGATACTGACGAATACCAGCACCAACAGGTCGGTGACGAAGTCTGACAACGAATGGACAGCATCAGCAATCATGGCTGAACTGTGTCCCATCACGCCAGCTATAAATTTAAAAGTAAGCAGTGCCGCATTGCCTGCACTGCCTATCAGCGTCACCTTATATATTTCCTTTTCTCTATTCATGGAGATTATCTGTTCATTGTATCCTAATTCACTAAGCGCTATCGCTACAACTTCATCCAATAGCTCCGTTCCTCGTCGCTCATTTTTTCAATGGCATAGCGAAGCATGGTTCGAGGCATCTCATGAACATGCTGCCGAAGGAACTCCCTCAACAAGTCCATGCTACATCGCTTGCCCATCTCGCGAAGCATCCATCCGACAGCCTTGTGCATCAGGTCGTGCGGATGGTGCAAATGAATCTCGGCGTAACGCAGACACCATGATGGGTCACCCATCTGCGAGGTCTTCCACGTACAGACAATGCTCATACGCTGCTTCCAAAGACAGTCACTGGCAGCCAAATCATCCAGTACTTGTCGCTTGTATTCAATCTGCATCGAATCACCACCTTTCTCAGGGAGACAAGAGGGAGTAGCCAGCCAAGCTCCCAGTATCTTCGGAGCCGACAAATCTACCAAGTCCCAGTTATTCGCCCGCTCTGCATACTTCAGATACAAGGTCAGAATTTCATCGCGCTTCTTGATAGTCTCAGCATCATTCTTCCCCTTTTTCACATTTCCTCCCCTATGGTGGGAGGCTGGGAGAAGACTCAATTTTTCAAACTTACCCACAAGAATCAGCAATCCACACAACCTCACCTCATGCCATTTCGACATCAACAGTTCGGGCACCTCCTCAAGCGGAAAGTCCTTGCCTGCCACCTTTACGACCTCACGTGTTTGTGGCACCTTCAGCCCCAGGAACTCATCACCATAGCCATACTCACCAGGTCCAGTCTTAAAGAACCCCATGAGTATCTGTCGCTGCTCCTCATTGCGCAACGACTCCATATAATCGATGATTTCCTTTGCTTTAGTCATAACATTCTTCATGTCCTCGTTTCCCCTTCGCCCTTATCGCTAAATTCTCCCTCGGAGAGGAGCTGGGGAGTGGGGCTGGAGTTAAGGGATAAGGCTTAGTATCTGCTCAGCATGTTCCTTCGTCTTCACCTGCTTACCAGCAAAGATCTGTTCGATGAAGCCCTCCTCGTTGATGATGAAAGTTGTACGGATTGTACCCATCGTCTTTTTGCCATACATGTTTTTCTCCCCCCAAGCGCCCATTGCCTCCAGGAGTTCATGATTGACGTCTGCAATCAGCGGAAACGGCAGTTCGTACTTCTCCTTGAACTTCACATGCGAGGCGACTGAGTCTTTGCTCACGCCTACAACTTCATAACCAGCTCCCTGCAGATCAGCGTAATGGTCGCGAAGGCTACAGGCCTCGGCTGTACATCCACTCGTATTGTCCTTCGGATAGAAGTACAGCACCAGCTTCCTACCCTTGTAATCACTCAGACGGATGTCCCGTCCCTGTTCGTCCTTGCCCAGTATCTCGGGCGCCTTGTCTCCAATGTTCATCATGATTCGTTCTGTTTATCTTCTTCCATTTTTTCACTCTTCACTCTTCATCTATGTTTAGTTCCCATAGATACCTCTCCATATCCACATGCCCGTTAGCTTTGAAAGTCACGCCCTCCTCTTCCAACAATGTCCGTTGGTGAAACCACCCAGGAGCTGTTCTCCCTGCGATATTCACCACCCGATGACAAGGAAGTTTCTCTGCCTCAGGAGCGCTCGACCTCTGGTCGCTTGCTACCGAAGGGACGCAAGAATACCTCAGCGTTCTTCCCACCATTCTCGCATGACTGGGCCAACCAGCCAATGCTGCAATATGTCCGTAAGTCGTCACCCGCCCACGAGGTATCTGCCTGACGATGTTCAGCACATCCTCACCAAACGCCCTCGCCTGTTCGGCCGTCATTCTATCGGGATAGTCCTTCATTTTTGTCCAATCATCGATACCCAGCCATCCATTATGACATGTATCAAGCTGTCTCATGATTTATTCTTGTTTATCTGTCTCACATGTTACGATATTATCGCAACTCTTACTCATACTGGTTCTTCCTTTTATACTGTTCCATCGTTTCCAGAAGAATTCTAAACTTCCCTACCCTCTCAGGCCTCATCTTTCCAGCATTAAGAGCCTTCCTGTTCGCCTTCAGCCAGTTGATCATGTCGTGCTCTTCTAAGTGATGCTTCGAAGGATTCCGATGGTTCTCCTTCAGAAACAGCATCACCTCATTATAATTTGTAAGCCAGCGTTCTTCCTGCGTCATCACACTTTACAATTTTTGTCACATTTTTGAAACAGTATCACCATTGGGCCGGTTCTGAATAAACCTTCTGCCCTCATTATTATTTTTGCAAAAGAGTAATATTTAACAAACCTTAACACCACAGTTACAACATGAGTTCATCGAGTTCAATGAGTGATCCCTCCCGTTTTTGAAGTTTCTCGCTCACCTCTTTTTTTGATAAGGGAGAATGCCGCCTGACGCTCCATCGGTGAGGGTTAGACGCATCGAGCAAGTATGTCATTTGCTGGGCACAAGACTCCAGCCATCTCCTTCTGCTGCCATTGGCATTTGCATGTCCTCTTCATTCTGCTGCGGATAGGCAGTGACACGGGCCTGATGGTCTTGCAGCCATATATGGTTCAGAGTGAACGCAACCGAATCAAGCGTTTCTTCACGCTTCGAGGGTTTGAGCTCGCACTCCCAAACTGTGATGCAATGCCAGCCCATTTCCGCCAACTTACGCTGCTCCTCCTTGTCCCGTTCCTTGTTTCTCCGTATCTTCGCCACCCAGAAGTCGCGGTTCGTCTTCGGAATCTTGCAACACTCAGAATCAGTAAGTATGTATTCACTCCCCTCGCCCTTTGGAGATGGGTTGGGGGTGAGGCTCCTATGCCCATGCCAGAAGCATCCATTCACGAAGATGCATGTCCTGTACTTCCTCAGCACCAAGTCCGGATGTCCAGGCAATCGCTTATAGTTCAGTCTGTATCGGAATCCCCTACTCCACAACCCACGACGCACAATCAGCTCCGGCTTCGTGTCCTTCGACCGGATGGCCGACATATTTTTATGACGTTGTTGTTCTGTGAGTCTGTCAGCCATATAGCATCACCTATCGAGTTTGATAACGAAGAAGTTCCTCACCTTTAATTACAACGGGGGCTCCTTCTTGATAATCGGTGTCTGTATCAAGACGACATTCTGTTAGTATTTTCGCTAGATTAACATCTGGGCTTATCGACACCTCCTCGTCGAACACAAAACAGAAATAGTTACCCTGTGGGTTCGGATATAGTGCTTGACGCATACGTTCCTCCGACATGACTGCGTGGTGATGTACGTGGAATACGCGATACTCGTTCTTGAAATCTTCACCTAACCGATAGAGTATGACAAACTTGATACCGCCTTGCTCCAACTGGCTTCGTTTCATCGTACCAGCACGCTTCAGACCCTTGGTGAATATCCTCACATTGTAGAGGTTCGTACCTTTGTCGTTGGCACCCATTATCCAATTCAGTTGAGCTTCGTCTTTGTAGCACCCGATGAGGAAATTATCCTTCAAATAGCGCTGTACATAATGCAAAGTGAGGAGTGACTCTGGTACAACTACACCCTTTGCCTGCTGTTCCACCTTTGGCAACACAGATTCCGGGTTAGTACCGACAGGACATTTCTCCATATAGAAATATGGGGCCAGCAAGGAAAGTGTTCTCTCGTTCTCGTTGGCGAAGCGTTCTCCGTTGTCTAAAGCCACAGAGTAATACTCCTGACTTCCAGTTCCTCCGTATGGGGTGTACACTTTGCCCAACAGTTGCTGGAAATTCTGCTGCATAAACTGCTCTGCGTTGACACTCTCGCGTGGAGTGATGGCATAAAACGAATAGTTGCTGTTTAGTTCGTCTTGAATGTTTTTCCTGAACAATTCCCTAACCTGCACTTTCCATGATGCTTTCGAGAAAGCATTATTGCGGGCATAGAGCGACAATACGTACAGAAAATTCACGTCATAGTGGGTAATGATCAGAGTATCCCTATCAAACAGTCTGTTCTCAAACTGACGTGCATTGAACATAGTCTCACGTCTTCTCAGGTTGTCGTTCTCGAAACTCAGTTTTTTATCTACGAATGCCGAGATAAAGAAATTGGGAATGATGTTGTAGCCTTCGGTTGTCTCGTCGCGCAGCCAGATGTTCTTGGGATTATCCTTCTGTTTCTTCGCTTCATCGCCTGAGAGGAAGAGGTCAAGGTTCCACTGAATCACATTTCTAGCATAGGTGTACTGTTTGTACACTGATTCGTCACCTACAGTCGAACCTATCTTGTAGTATTTGCTGTCACCTATATAATATATCTCCTTTTGCACCTGCTTCTGCATGGCACCGGGGTACACCAGGTCGGCAAAGGTGTACATGTGGTCCACCCGTTTACCGTCTTTCTGTTCCTTAAGTCCCGATGGAATGTCCTTGCTCCCCACCAGTTCGTCGATGATGGCCTCAAAGACGATATTGAAGTTCTGCGCCAGCAAGTATTCTTTCTGATCGTCACGCACATTGATGGCGTGCGACTTGTCGAAAAAAGCATAGCAGAGTTCCCATAGGCGCAATGCTTTGTCAGAGAAATATTTGTATCGTATCTGACGCATACGCACTCGCCCATATCCGTCAAGGTAATGCCTGAACTTGGAACCCGTTATCAATTCGAATCCCATATTGATATTCACGCGGAATCCGTAGTGGTTCGAGATGTAGTTCAGTATAGAGAAGTAGATGATGAACAGTTCTTCGTCGAAGTTGACCTGCTTTTTCTTGTTGACGGGTCGCAGATAGACAGGCACTCCGTCCTGCACGATGGCTTGCGAGTGGGCGATAGTTCTTCTCCAGTTGATTTTGTTATAGCCAGAGTGGATGCTCTTCAGCACAAACAGCACGTAGTCCTGGTTTTCTCGATTGAAACGTATCAGTTCCAGAATGATGTCCAGCAGCGTGTCGCTCAGCCGTTGCCGACGGTTGCCTATCTGTGCGATGTTTCGTTCCAACAGGATGTTCTGGTCGGGGTGGGTCTCACGGTAAATCATCAGCGCGCGGTACACCCATACTGCCAGTTCGCATACAAAACCGCGCTTCGTAGTATCCATTTTGCCGTCCTTGTCGTTCACGCAGATGATGTCCTCGGGCTTCTCGCCAAACACCCTGTCGCCGTCAGCGCCCTCTGTTCCCTTTTCCTCCAGCACCACCTTGGGCAGGAAGAATATGTAGTCTTTCAGCATGGGAGAATAGACATGACCGACGTAGTTATAGCACACGAAACCGTCGCTAGGGCGCCGATGATACTCTATCAGTCCGTCCGTCACCTGCTCACGTTCCAGCACAGCAGGGTCGTAGTAATATCCTTCTATCAGGACCTTCATGCTTCGTCAGGCTTGGTTCTCTATCCTAATATTCCATCCGGCATTGTTCACGGCATCCATAAACTTGCCTATATTGCCTATGCCAAACTGTGTCGAAAGGTATATCTTCTCGCCGTTGGATAGTTCAAACTCCGTAGCTCTCTTGTTGCTGTCGGTGGAGTCTTTGGTGCGAGCATTGTATTCCGCTTCGGTCTCTACCAGGTGGCGCACATAGTCCTTCAGCCCCAGTCCGTTCCACGCCTGTGCTATTGTTTGTGCGTCTGCATCGGGGTGAGCCTCAATGTATAGTCTGAACGCCTCACGGGTCATTTGGGCTTTGTTCAGGTTGTCTGTGCCGTTCACGCGGTATCTCGACTTATCCCGCTGACGCTTGGTGTTGGGAGTGGTGTCGGATACTATTGCTGTGCCATCGTCGGAAGTTTCAAAAGGATATACCTCCAGATCCTGTAGGAATTTGATGACCATGTTGGTGTCAACCGTTCCGTCGTGGTGGAAGAACTTTCGGAAAGCCAGCAGTTCTCCATCGCTGTCCTTGAACGCTTTGTGGTTTGTCTCGTTGTCCTTGAAGACATCGTTCCACAGATAGAAGATGACCTTGCTCACGAATGTCTCTACAGAGATTCTACCATCTTTGGCTTTTGCAAAGAAGTAGCCTAATTTCTTGTCTTCCGAGTGGGTGGTGCTCTCTATGATATCGTTGATTGCCTCCAAGAAGCTCCACCAGTCGTATTGGTCGTTGTCAATCTCGATGACATAGTTTTTCTTTGCATCAGCAATAGGCATATACACCCAATCCCAACGGCGCTTGAAAGCGGAGTCGATGGGGAACAGGCTTTGGTCGCTGGTGTTCATCGTGGCCCAGATGTGCAGGTTCTTGGGCAGACGCAGCTTGCCGTCCTTGATGCCGTCTTTGTTAGTCAGCACAGGCCGTCCCTCCTCGTCATTCCCATTCAGGTATTTGGCAATGTCTTTGTCTGCCATGATAGGGTATTCCGATGCCCCTTCATCGTCTCTGTCAAGCAGTTGAAACAGGTCACCGAATATCTGAGCACAGTTGCCTCGGTTGATTTCCTCGATGACAAGGAACACTTTGTCGTCAAGATTATTCCACGCTGCCACGTAGGCTTGCAGGAAGGCTTGGGGAATGAACGAATAGGTGATGCAATCTTCATACACATCTTCTTTGTTCGTATCTTTAACTATGTCACCAGCCACATTGCGGACAGCCCTCTTTGTTGTGGTAGGTTTGTATGCCCCCACAAATGTCGAGTAGTCGCTATCAGGATGGAAGGTGGTACGGAACACCATGTTCTTTTTATCTGCTTCCTTCACGCTCTTATCATCTTTTATCTTGTGGCTTTTCCCTGTACCGGGAGCACCATAGTAGATTTGTTGAAGTGTATTGTTGTCATGTATGCTAATATCTATTTCTGGAACTAACATCTCCCACGCGCGTTTTCTTGCTTTAGAGTCGTCATAAGTCATGGACTTTGTTGGATTCACAACAATTGCGGTAAAATGTAAGCTACTTTGGTTTTTTATAGAAATGTCTGTAACAAACCAACAGGCATCTTCGTTACAACCAAGAACTTTGGCCATCTCTTTTAAAGTCTCTTTATTTGAATGCCCTTTATATGTCAAATATTTGGCGTAGCATATATGAAGTCTATTCTTATGACTTGTAGAATCTTCACGTTCATAGGACAACGTATATATACCTTCAACTTTCTTATTATTTACATATACATCCTCGAAGACAGAAAACATCATACGCTCTCTGTCACCCCTTGGCTCTTCCTTTTTTTCCAATCCTGCGACATCACGTACCTTAAGATTCTCAAAATCTGAATGCGACTTGTACATCATACCATAAACGATTTCTCCAAGCCCATCACGTTCCGTATCAATATAACAGATACCTTTGGGAGCTTGTCCAATTGATGTAGCCCAAGCTGCAGTCCCGCTATCATTTTCTTTCTCAATTTTGAAGCCGAAGCACAAAGATGTAATGTCTATTTTCATAATAACTGCCAAAATATATGGTTCAACAATATGCCAACTAAATTTACATCCCAACCATTTCCTGCTCTTCGTCCTAATTTTGTATAGTTCTGAGTAGGTGGGAATAGTATTTCATTATTTACTCCATCCATATGGAAGCCCATTAAACGGAAATGCTCGTCCAAAGATAATTTTCTAAATCGTTCTTCACCATTTACCATGGGTTCAATGATTCGAATAACATTATGTTCTGGAGGCGTGACGGTCATACAGATTCTGTCTGTTCTGATTTTACGGTTATAAATATCATAGCATAACGGCTCGTCCACATCAAAGACATCATTATGATGTATTTCATGAATACGGGCAATTTGTTTTTGCGTCTTATACAATTCTGGAGAAGGATTAGGGTCTAAAAAATCTGCCAAATAACCTTGTAAAGGTTCCTCTGGTGGAACCAAGTTAAAATTCTCAGGCAATTGTCCTAAATATCCAAATATCCAAAGACGCTCTCGCGTTTGCGGAACTCCGTAATCTTTTGAATTTAACACTGCAAATCTCGTATCGTATCCAATTCTATGTAATTCACCAAGAATAATCTCAAAAGTTGCACGCATTTTACCAGTTAACAACCCTTTTACATTCTCTAAAAGAATATATTGAGGCTGTTTGACTTCACATATTCTTACGATATCTCCAAAAAGAGTACCACGCCCCCGTTCATCCTCTTGTCCTTGTCTCTTTCCTACTGTCGAAAACGGCTGACATGGGAATCCGCCCGTGAACAAATCAAAATCTGGGCACTGACGATTATTGTTGGGGTCAAGCTTCGTTATGTCACCCAAATTTCGCACATTAGGGAAATTGTAATGGTACAACTCTATTGCATCTTCATCTACTTCTGAATATCCAACAATTCTATGCCGAACTCCAGAACGTCTTAGTCCGAAAGTAGCTCCACCATATCCAGCGAAGCCTTCAAAAACTCTTATAACATTATGTCTTGGTAATCTATGCATTTATATTTCTATAATTATCAAAATGAATTGCCAACAAATCCCTGTCTGGCAGGAATCGTTTGGGCATTATTAGTTTTCTATGATTAATACTCTTTATGAACTCCTTTGTTGAAGAATCAATACTATCTAATTTTGCTCCAAAGAACTCGTCTGATACTAATATTTCATAGTCGGGAGAAATACCCAAAAAGTTTTCGTCATACGCTTTGTGGAAAAGAACATTCAAACATAAACCATTTTGGGGATTTGTTCTGTTTGCTTCATCATCACTCCATCCAACAATATGACAAGCATGAAGTAACTTTGTATTATTGATTCCCGTAATGCAGCATCTGTTCTCATAAGATGACAGCACAGTATTTCTAAAGAAGTCTTGGTTGATGCGTCTTTTAACCTCTTGAGTCCTTTCGCTACCAACAGGAAGATTCTCTAGGTCAATGTCAACCGATTGCTCCAACTCTTTATTCTTCAATTGTACAATTAGCACCTCTGCGTTATAGGCAAGTTTGTCCCAATGACCGAAATACCTATTCCATACAACTTCATCAAGTTTTCCTGTATGACCAAGACCACCAACACCTCTTGCTTTCATCTGAGGGTCAAAACTGGCAAGATTTCCGACCTTACGAACTATAGCCCCAGGTGTGCGGCCTAATAACTGCCCCAACTCCTTTACGAATTGCTTTGTTGCAGAGAATTGCCCAAACGGATTCCGACAATACTCATAAAGTACTATCGTTATCTGTTCTTCCGTCCAATTATCTCTTGCCATAGCCTAAAGTTATATAATGTTTCTATTCGTCTGTCAGAGTAGCGAATCATTACTATAGAGTTCCCATAAATACTTATGCCTTATTTAGCAAATTAACAATTCGCGCTTTTATGTTTTCATAAGTGATGTTTAACCGACTCTTTGCTATAAAAGTTAGTCTTGAAGTATGAGCTATAGCATCTCTTATTGGCTTATATTCTGCTGCATCTCTACGCAATGACGCTTTCTTTATCTTATCTGTTTCATCATCGGCCAAGCCAGCCAAGCTATCCATATCCAAATATGACAAATCAGAAGGATCCTCACGTATTTCGAAATTGATGTTTGCATTTTGTTTGGCAGTTTCTGCTTTTGGCTTCCACTCATTATCAATTCTATTTTGAACACTCTGAGGTACAACAATATTCTTTTCTTTTATATATTTACGCAACAAATTCTCAGAAACGAAACACTCACCATAAGAAGACAGATTAAATTCTGCATCCTCACTAATGTCTTTTATCCATCCATCAACTTTTTTTCGACTTTTACTATTGTCCTTAGAAGGTTTGAAGTCTTCAACAACAGCATTAAAAAGTTCTTTTGATTTCCTCTGTTTTTTGGTCAATCTGGGATTTTCATAGTCACCATCTTGATTGATTTCTGTACGCCATATATCCCAGTCATTTATTATCGTTTTAAGAATCTTTTCTAACTCTCCTAACAAGATTTTGAACTTAGGATCGTCAGGAACAACACCTTCTCTGCTGCTTGTAAAGCGATCTGTTTCATCATCCAAATCATCGTAGTGAATCTGACCATAAAGGTAACTTTCAACTATTCGGGCTGTAGGTATATGGCGTAAAATATCTTTTTCCCTCAATCGTCCATTAACATATAAGTCTATGCTTATTTTTTCTTCCGTACCTTTAATTTTCAAATCAGAAGGAGTCTCTACTGATGCAATAAAACCTTTTATTTGGCTATTGGCAATATTGATTTCCTTCGATTTCTTAAACACGCCATCACTAACATATGGATCATCAAGAGCATTTAATATCCATACAAATTGCGTTTTCTCCTTTATAGAATCCAGCTCTTTAATTGTGACTAATTTCTCATTAATATATATATTAAAACTAGGATCCTTTAAAGAAAACCGAAAATACAAGGCTACCAATTTAGTGATATATTCAATACGATTGCGAATACCATCTTTTAGACCTTCAAAGAAAATTACGGTTCCCTTTGCCCCTAATCTCTCATCATATTTTGAAACTAAAGAATCTTGCGGTAGTCCTAGATTATAATCAGTGGATGACACGTCATCCTTTATCGCCTTATCCAATCCAGAATTATCAATTACGCCACCGACAATGGACATCCCTTTAGCTTTTGTCAAGACAGTTATTTTTTGCGCACATGAAAGCAGTGCCAATTTACCAATTCCTTTTCTTCCTATGAAAGGACGATTCAAAATAGTATGCGTTTTATTGTCCTTGCGCTTTGAATACCCAATTTTCAGGAACTTGTTTTGGAAATCGTTTTCATCCATCCCATCACCATCGTCTCGAACAATAAGTATTTTTGAATCACGATCTATGGTTATATATACATTATTAGCATCAGCATCCCAAGAATTTGAGATTGCTTCACCAAGAACCGTCATAAAACTTCTATACAAGTTCCTGCCAAGATGGTTTAAGATGCTCAATGATATGTTAAAATTGTATTGTTTCATAATGGAGTATTACGTATATGTTGCTTAATACTTTCAGCTATCACCTCCCCCAATCTTGGTGGGACAGCATTCCCAATATAGCGCGATGCCTTTACCAAGGAAACGTCCTGCTCATTTTGAAAAAATTTATAAGTGATAGGGAATGTCTGGAACAAGGCTGCTTCTCTTGCTGAAATTGCCCTATTTTGAGTGGGATGTCCAAAACGACCATTACCAATGCCTGTGCATAAAGTAGTCATTGTTGGGGCAGGCTCTTCCCATACCATTCGTCCATAAACACTGCCGAAGCTCTTACCACTTTCTTCTTGGTGGCATTTAAGTTGTAGTTCTTTGGGCCAATCTTTCCAACCACCACCATAAGGTGTTGACATAATCCTTTGCATATTCAAAGGGGATAAGGCACGACATCTGTGCAAAGCATCTGTTTTACAACTTTCACCAGCCTCCAATGGTGGAAGATTTCCAATGGTATCACGCACGGTGACATAATTCTTTTTTGTATGCGTGGGAGGAATCAGATTAATCTTCCCCAATCGTGATGCCAACAACACCAAACGTTTACGAGTCTGAGGTATTCCATAATTGGGACAAAAAACGACTTGATAGTTCACTTGATATCCTTCATCCTGTAACAATTTTACAAAATCAGCCAATACGGACTTCAACTTAAACGAAGCTATAGCAGGAACATTCTCCATCGTCACAATATCCGGTTGTACATCTTTTACTAGACGTCCGAATTCATATAGTAGATTGTACTTATCTTCGTCCTTGTTCTTGTTCTTAAATGCATACGACGAGAAGGGCTGGCACGGGGCACAACCAGCCAACACTTTGATGGATTTCTTTGAGTAGAAAGGGATGACATCTTCCTTCTTAACCTGTCTTATATCTTTATAAATGAACTTTGCTCCGTTGTTAGTTTCGTATGCATATTGACAAGTCCAATCCAAATCGAAGCCAGCAAGGATTTTGAAGCCTTCGGATTTCATTCCGTAGCTTAATCCACCAATTCCGCAGAATAGATCAACCACTTCTATTGAAGGTAGTCTTCCACGTCTTTTCTGTACTCCATTCTTTGGCATGACTATTCAGTAATAAGTTCTCGTTTATCGCACCCTATCAATTCGGCTATTTTAGCCAATGTCTGCAAGTCGGGCTGGTGCATATTGGTACACCACTTGCTGACTGTCACGGCAGAGACGCCCAACTGTTCTGCCAACCATTTGCTCGTCTTTTGGTTCTCCACAAGAACCACTTTAAGCCTATTAAGAGGTCTTTCGTTCATCTTTATTAAATTAAAATCGAGTGCAAATATAATAAAAGAATGTGATATCACCAAATTTATTAGTAATTATCTGTCAATATTTCAATTTGGGGAGTCTCTTTATTGCATAGTACCAAAGCCTTATATCTCAAACTGTGATCATTGAGCTCATTTTTAAAAGAAGTATCTATACACTCAATACGACTATATCTTACTATTTATCAATGCTTTGCTTATTCTTTTATAGCCTTTTGTCAGTTCGAGAAATGTTAAAAAAAGCACTTTCTACTGCAAAAAACCTGTTTAGTTTTTTTTGTTGTTCTTTTGCAGCCGTTTATTAAGGATAACAAACTATATGGAAAGATTAAAAACATTGGAGGAAATGCCGGGTGCATTGTCCTACCTTATTGAGAAAGTGGAGGGTCTGGAAAAGGCCGCCCAGAGCTTGCTGAACAGGCAAAAAGAGAGTAGCTCACCACATTGGATGGATGTCGATGAACTATGTGACTATATCCCATCCCACCCTGTCAAACAAACGGTCTATGGTTGGGTATCTGACAAGCAGATACCGCACCACAAGATTAGCAAAGCACTGGTTTTTCTCCAGTCAGAAATTGACGACTGGATGAAACATTGTGGCAATAAGCGTTTAGAAAAGCAAAGACAGAATTCACAAAAAGCAGAAACAATATGAAGAAGAAAACAGTTCCTGCTATCCTCATCCAACTGGATTGGATAGAGACTATCAAGTGTCTTTCCCACGAACAAATTGGAGCGTTTATCTTAGCGATGTTGGACTATGCCAACACTGGAAAAGAGCCTAAATTTAAAGACAATTCCATGCAGGCCTTGTTCA
>JAEEGH010006595.1_pt1 | contig 28324 bp, 22 predicted proteins | sample 9134181 | NCBI WGS metagenome assembly JAEEGH01 (sample SAMN16246544, study PRJNA631951) | gut metagenome | biome: gut microbiome; feature: rumen; material: DP-attached | host: Bos | place: Iran: Karaj | collected 2018-10 | reverse complement strand
TGGTAGGCTGGGAGCTCCTTGATGAAAACGGGGACAAGGTGGGGTCGGTCACAGGATACGAGCCCATCCCCGGCAATCCCTGCCTATATGTGGAAACCGTTTCCGATACGGTGATGGTTCCACTTCACGAAGACCTCATCATCGACATAGACGAAGAAACCCTCCGGATCTCCATGAGGATTCCCGAAGGGTTGGTCTAATCTTGTAACAATACTAATCCATGGCCAGTTCCACCCCTTCGGGCAGGACTACCTTAGATGAGATACGTCCGTCTTCCTGGCGGGTGTGGGAGACATGTATGGGACCGTAGGGTGTAGGGAAATCGCCTTCCACCCATTTGAGGGTACCGAGATGGGGCCTGATCCTGACCACCTTGAACCCGGGCTCGACGATTTCTACTCCCAGCAGATGCTCGCTGATCCAGGCGGTAGGGCCGGAAGCCCAGCCGTGGCAGAAGCTGTGGCGCAGACCTACATAGCAATAGGCTCCGCCGTCGGCATGGATGTCGAACTTTCCCTCAGGTACGAATTCATCGATCCTTGCGGCATTCTTGGAATCCCCGTAGTTGAAGTCCTCCCAGAATGTGGTGGCGCCGAGGTCCAGCATCCTTCCCCAATACTCTGAGATTAGTTCTACGGCATCGTCATAATTGCCGTTTTTGGCCAAAGCCTCAAGCATATAATAACCCATGAAGGACGTGAAGTCCCTGGCTCCGTCGCGGACGATAATATCGCGTGCAGTCCTGCCGTCCAGCATACCTTCTATCGCCAGCAGCGCGGCGGCCTCCTTGTTGCCCTTGGGATCAGGGACATAGGTCTTCAGCCTGGCCGCGGTTTCCCTGCACTGGTTCTGGAGGACGGGGTCCGAAAGCCAGCCGGCCATTTCGGCACCGGCTTCCAGGGCCCTGACCGTGAGAGCCTGGAGGCCTGCATGGATGGCATCCGGATTGTCATTGGTCGGCCAGTCGATGAAACGTCCCTCCTTGTAATTCTCCTTGTTCCCCTTGGTATTTCTGATCACGTTCCTGAGCAGTTGGGTGAGGTAGTCCTTCTGCGCGACGAGATATTCCTTGTCACCGTAATACCAGTACAGATGGTGATGGATTATGATCCACCACAATGAATATGAACATATCCCGTTCATCCAGGAATCCACCGGGGTACCGTCGCGGACATAGTCGAGGCTCTTCCTGACCACTTCGTGATTGCCGAATACCGTACCTATGGTCATGACCTCCGGGTGCATGTCCCCCATCCAGACGAGGCGGTCCCTCTTGATTCCGTCCCAGAGATAGTCCTGCATATTCAGATGGACCGTATAGGCTCCGGTCTCCCAGATCCTGTTGATCCGCTCGTCATTGCACTTGAAACTTCCCTGATACGGAATATCCCTGTACCTGGATACTGCCCTTACGGCGACCACCGGAACTTCCACATCCTCGCTGACAAGGTCCAGCCTCAGGAAACGGAAACCCGTCTCCCCCACAGTGGCGGAGCCAAGCCAGGGAACCGCAGTCTCAAAATCCCTGACCGAGTGGTCGTTTGTCGCCGTGGAACCTTTGGCCGACACGTCGCTCATCGCCTCGGAAACGGATTCTCCGAAGCAAAGATGGAAGACGGCAGCAGAATGGTCGCCGGAAATGGCCCGTACTATCTGCACCCCTCCCTGAAGCTCTTTCCCGAAGTCGAGAAGGACCGAAGCCTTCCTTCTCCTGGTGGTCTTGAAAGTGGTCGTTACAGGTTCATCGGTGGACACCTGGCCGACATAGGGCTTGAGCAGGTTCCCGCTATCGGACACATCTCCCTCCGTCTTCATAATCCTGACCGGGAGGATATACTCTTCCACGAATTCGGCTTCCTTCTTCTGGTTCCCGCCGGGGTTCTGCGCCACGGCATCTATGCCCAGGAAATATAATAGACAGGCGACGACTGTCAGATAAAAAACTGTCCTTTTCATAAATACAAAAATATAAAAAAATGACGTATCTTTGAATATTAAAAACTATCCCCAATGAAGACTATCATCGATGTCAACGCCCATCTGCACACTCCGTATTCATTCAGTGCATTCTCAGGCGTTGACCAAGCCCTTGACATGGCAGCATCCGAAGGCGTAAAGGTAGTGGGCATCAATGACTTTTACAGCACTGACGGCTATCACGCATGGAACGACGGTTGCACTTCGAGGCATCTCTGCCCGATATTCGGCATCGAATTCATATCCCTTAACAGCGAGGACCAGGCCGCCGGGCTGAGGGTCAACGACCCTAACAATCCCGGACGTACCTACATCAGCGGCAAGGGCCTTTCATATCCGGTCATTCTCCGGGGTGAAGCTGCAGCGATGCTTTCGAAGGTGAAGGCCGAGTCCAATTCCCAGGTCGAAAAGATGTGCTCGAAGCTGAACGCACATCTGGATGCTTTGAAAGCCGGATTCAACCTGGACTTCATCAAGATAGTCAAGGAACTCACCAAGGGTTCCGTCAGGGAAAGGCATCTGGCAAAGGCGCTCAGGCTTGCCGTGGAGGCCAGGTTCAAGGACGGCGCCAAGAGGCTGGCCTTCTATGAACAGGCTTTCGGAGGCATTCCTATGAAATCGCCCCTGGACAATGCAGCCGCAGTGGAGAACGAGATCCGCAGCAGGCTCCTGAAGGCCGGAGGCGCAGCCTTCGTGCCCGAGGACCCCAAGGCATTCCTTCCGATGGAAACGGTCTGCGGAATCATCAAGGCCGCGGGCGGCATCCCGACATATCCCTTCCTCGCGGACAATGCCAAGGGAGAGTTCACGGACTTCGAAGGGGATCTCCAGAAGGCAGCCGACACATTGAAGAAACGCGGCATCACCTCTGCTGAATTCATCACCACCAGGAATACCACCAAGGTACTCGAAGAGTATTCCGATTATCTTATGGACGAGGGTTTCACGGTCACTTTCGGATCGGAGCACAACACTCCGGCCATGGAGCCTGTCAAACTCCGCACAAGCGACCATCCGGAAGGCCTGAGCGAGAAGCTTCGCAGGACCAATTTCCTTGGTGCCTGCAAGGTGGTCGCGCACCAGGCCGGAAAGGATTCGGCCGATGCCGGTGAGGAAATCATCATGAAAAAAACAAACATCTAACGATATGTCTGATATTGAGAAGTTGGTTGAAGTGTCGCGCAGGTATGGAAGCGACGACAGGTTTGTGATAGCCGGAGGCGGAAACACCTCTTTCAAGACAGCTGAAAAGCTTTGGGTCAAGGCCAGTGGCCACGCCCTTGCAACCATAGGCGAGGACGGATTCGCCGTCCTGGACCGGGCGTTGCTGAACCCCATGGGAGAAAAGGTATACAGCAGCGATACGAGTATCCGTGAGGAACAGGTCAAGAACGACCTGGCGGCAGCATGTATCACGAAGGACAGGCGTCCTTCGGTGGAGACTTCCCTCCACAACTGCCTGGAGGCGGCCTTCGTAGTGCACCTGCACCCTACCCTGGTAAACGGACTGATGTGTTCTTCTGATGCTGCGTCCCTCTGCGCCCATTTCTTCCCGGAAGCGTTGTATATCCCTTACACGGATCCGGGGTACACGCTTTTCAAGAAGGTATATGACAAGATCCAGTCCTACAGGAAACAGCACGGAGCCGATCCGAAGGTCATCTTCCTCCAGAATCACGGAATATTCGTCGGTGCCGACACGACCGAGGAGATAGATGCCATCTACGACGGAATCATGTCGAAACTCGAGACGATGGTAAAAACCCTGCCGGAAGGAGACGCTCCGATATGTGACTGCGTCAGCGAGACGGTCCCCGCCATCCGTACGATCCTGAGCCGCGGCGGACGCGGACTGAAGACCCTAAAGGTCACCAACAATGCGCTTGTCAGGAGTTTCATCAGCGGGAAGGACGATGTGGCCGCCGTGATGAAGCCGTTCACCCCGGACGGAATCGTGTACTGCAAGAGCGAATACATATTCATAGATCCAAAGGATCCCGAGGACCTGGTCAAGCAGGCGGAAAGGATGATCGAGGCCTACATAGAAAGACGCGGACACACTCCCAAGGTGCTGCTGATAAAGGGCATCGGCCTCGTAGCAGTCGGATCGAATGCCAAAGAAGCCCAGACCGTCACGGAAGTGTTCCTGGATTCGATGAAGGTCGCATGGTATGCTGCCAGTTTCGGAGGGCAGCACCCTATGACCGCCCGCCAGATCGCCTTCATCGACAACTGGGAGGTGGAGAACTACCGCCGCAAGGTAGCCTCGGCCGCGTCAAAGGGCCGTGTCGAAGGCAAGACCATCATAGTGACCGGTGCAGCCCAGGGATTCGGTGAAGGAATAGCCCGCGAACTCATCAAGCAGGGCGCCAACATAGTGGTGGCCGACCTGAACGAGGTCACGGGAATGAAGACCGCCGCCGGTTTCAACGAAATCGCAGGAGCCAACAAAGCCATGTTCGTAAAGACCAACGTAGCCGACATGGACAGCCTCAGGGCGCTCATCAAGGAGACTGTCGTCAATTTCGGCGCACTCGACGCATTTGTCAGCAATGCCGGAGTCGTCCGCGCCGGAGACCTGGAGGCTATGACTCCCGAGAACTTCGAGTTCGTGACAAATATCAACTACAAGGCCTATTTCTTCTGTGCCAAGGTAGCGAGCCACGTCATGAAGGTCGAGACTGCCCACGATCCCGAATATTTCGCCGACATCGTCCAGATCAATTCCAAGAGCGGACTGGTCGGCAGCAAGGCCAATTTCGCCTATGCAGGAGGCAAGTTCGGCGGCATCGGACTTACCCAGTCCTTCGCCCTTGAACTGGCACCGTTCCGCATCAAGGTGAACTCCATCTGCCCCGGCAACTATTATGACGGACCTCTCTGGAGCGATCCAGAGAAGGGGCTCTTCATCCAGTACCTGAAGGCCGGCAAGGCTCCGGGAGCCAAGACCGTGCAGGATGTCAAGGACTATTACCTCTCCAAGGTCCCCATGCGCAAGGGTTGCAATCCCGAGGATGTGTGCAAGGCCATCCTCTATGCGATGGAGCAGACCGGAGAGACAGGGCAGGCCATCCCCGTGACCGGTGGCCAGGTAATGCTAGCATAATATGAAACAACTGGATATCAAACTGATGCACCCTGCCGAGCAGATTGCGATAATCATCGGCAGGATCTACCGCAGCGGCATGACAACCACATCCGGCGGTAACCTCTCGATAATGGACAGCAACGGGGACATGTGGATAACTCCCGCCGGAATCGACAAGGGATCCCTCAAGCCTTCCGACATAATGTGCGTCAAGGCCGACGGTTCGATAGTCGGTCCGCACAGGCCGTCTTCGGAATATCCTTTCCACAAGGCCATCTACAAGATGAACCCGAAGGCGCATTCGGTCATTCACGCCCATCCCCCGGGACTGGTGACATTCAGTGTCGTGCACCAGATTCCCGACACCAGCATCATTCCCCAGGCAAGGGCCGTCTGCGGCCCTGTCGGTTTCGCCGAATATGCCCTCCCCGGCAGCGAACTGCTGGGCAGCAAGATAGTCGAGGAGTTCAGGAAGAACCCTGAGTACAAGGCTGTCATAATGGAAAATCACGGCGTGGTACTCTTCGGAGAGGACATCGCCGATGCCTACCAGCGTTTCGAGACGCTCGAACTCTGCGCCCGCACCATACTCAATGCCAAGACCCTGGGTGAGCCGAAGTATCTCTCCGAGGAGCAGATCAACAGGCATGAGATGGCCGTGAACACTCCTTTCGAGCATTTCATGAACGTGGACCATCCTTCCGACGAGAGGGCTATCCGCACCGAAATATGCCAGATCGTGCGCAGGGCCTGCTCCCAGGGCCTGATGTGCAGTTCATACGGAACGGCTTCGATCCGCTGGAGGGGCAACGACTTCCTGATCACGCCTTCCAACGTGCAGCGTTGGGACATCGATCCCGAAGACATAGTCCAGATCAAGGACGGGATGGTGGAGGCAGGCAAGATGGCCAGCCGCTCGGTGGCCCTCCATTACGAGATTTACCGCCGCAACCCCAAGGTGAATTCAATAATCCTCACCCAGTCCCCCGCCTTGATGGGCTTCTGCACGACGGGAGTCAACTTCGATGTCAGGACGATACCCGAAAGCTGGATATTCCTCCAGGACATCCCCACCTTCCCCTTCGGCAGCCAGTACGACGACAACCTTCCGAAACTCGCCGACGAGTTCAGGCACCGTCCGTTCGTGATGCTGGAGAATGATTCCGTGGTGGTCACCGGTGACAAGCTGATCAACACCTTCGACCGTCTGGAAGTGGCTGATTTCAGTGCAAGGTCACTGATACTCGCCGCACCGCTGGGCTCCCTTAAACCGATAACGGACGCGGAAATCGAAGATCTCCGCGTCGCGTTCCATGTCGGTGAATAGGCAGACTGCTATCCTTGTCAGTTGCCCTTGATGATCCTGGCATCCTCCTCACGGTCGATGCCGGCGAGTTGCGCGATGTCGTCGCGTGTCTCCCTGAGCCTGTCGATGTTACGGATCACCCAGTGCTCGAAGAATACCCCTGCACAGGCCAGGATGAAGTAGATTATGGTCTGGACGACCATGATGGTCATCTGGAAACCGGCGGCTGAGATATCTCCTCCTGCCGTATTCAGGTTCATGTATCCCTGGACTCCGAAAGTCGACGGGAAGATGAACGAGACTATCTTCCAGAATTTCGGGAAAGCCACTGTCGGCCACGAGCATCCCGTCAGGAACAGGCAGATCGGCGATATGGCCAGGAACAGCAGGAATACCGACTCCCTCCTGGTGATCAGCATGCAGCATGTCATGCTGAAGAAGACGCAGTCCGTAACGAAGAATACCAGCAACGCCAGAATATCCAGGAACTGTCCTCTCTGAGGAATACCGAAGATCGCCGGCACAATGAAGGCAATGTATATTCCGATCCCGAGATACAGCAGCCAGTAAGCCGCACCCCTTCCCAATACGATCCTCATCGTCCCGTATCCGGCATAATTCTCGGGCAGGGATGAATAGTTCCGGCTTTTCTCCCTGCGGGTTCCTAGCAGGAGGGACATGCCGTAGAACATCGTCTGCTGGATGATGATCATCAGGATGGCCGAAATCAGGAAGAAACTGTAGTTGAAAGCCCTGTTGTAAGGGTTGTTGTCTTCATATCCGACAGGCGTCACTGTCTGCGAAACCTCCTGCTCCGTCATCCCTGCCAGCGAATACCTTTCCATCTGTATCTGTCCGATTTCATGCAGCATCACGAAATTGGTCGCCATCATAGCATTCTTGTAATACAGGAAACTGCTCATGTCGGCATACAGTGAAAGTGTGGCTGTCTCTTTCCTTGCGAGTTTCTCTCCGAAGTCACGGGGGAAATAGACTATTCCATTGACCTTCCTTTCCTGCATCAGCTTTTCGGCTTCGGCCATGTTGATGCATCTGTATGCCACCTCTACCTCCCTGGTCGCATCAATCTCCCTGATGAAGCGCCGGCTGTCGGAGCAGGCGGCCTCATCGACGATGGCTACCGGGGTCTCGGACAGTATACCGTTGAGATAGACTAAATTGTAAAGCAGGGGATATGCGAGTCCGGCCACGAAGAATATCAGCATCACACCTCCGTCATGGAAGATTTCCCTGATCTCGTGACTGAATATCTCCAACCAGTCCCGGACCCAAGTCCTTATGTATCCATTCTTTTCCATGATTCTCAATCTTTAGGGAAGTTCTGATGGATGTAGGCGTTCTTGAGCCTCTTCAATCCAAAGAGCGGTACGAACAGGAAGCAAAGCATCCAGACCACTTCCTTCCACCAACCGGCGAATCCGGCACCGAATATCACTTCCTGTACATAGAACAGGTAGTAGTGCCTCAACGGGAAGGCTACGGAAAGGCCCTGGATATACGGAGGCATTGCCTCTATGGGCAGGGTGAATCCGGAGAGGGAAAGGCCGAGGACGCTGTACAGCGCACCGACACTGAGGGCGAGCCTCGGTATGGGAAGCATCTCGAAAATGAATATGGCCACCGCCTCGCTTGCCATTATCATCAGGAACATGTCCAAATACATATTGAAGACGGTTCCGTTGATGGGGAAATGCAGCCAGTGGTACAGCAGCATGATCAGGGCAAAACCGATCAGTGAGAAGATGAGGGTCCATACCAGGAGCTTACCGGCCAGCGCCGTCACGATAGAACCCCCGGAAGTCTCCAGAAGGTGTCTGGAGGTGCTGAACTTGAGCTCCGCGCCCAGCGAATATATGAGGACCAGGATAACTATCATCTCAAGTATCCCGGAAAGGAGGATACAGGTAAGGTAATAGTTGTAGTTCGTGGTGACGTTGTCTATCTGGTGGGTATCTATCTCTACCGGGCGTATAAGCCCCATGATCTGGTCGTCGTTATATCCTTTAGCCCTGAATACCTCCCGCTGCACCGCGCCGTTGGTCAGGTAAACCATCTGAAGGAGATCCTTCCAGGCAAGTGCTCCGCTGACGAAATACAGTCCGTTGACATAGAATGTGATCTTCGGCTGGCGGAAGGCCTGGATGTCCTCGTTCATTCCCTTCGGGATCACGCACACTGCGGATATCTTCCCGCTGATCATGTCTTCCCTCGCCGCGGCGAAAGAATCATAGTTTACTACCTTGCCGAGCTGGGTTGCGTCAAGCTGCTGGCAGAAATTCCTGGAAGTAGTGGAGTAATCTTCATCGACAAGCCCTATGGGGATGTCGTGGGGCAGTCCCCCTTTCAGGAAGGTCAGGAAGAAGATGGCGCAGAAAACGATCACGCCCACCGAGCCCATGAAATAAAGAGGACGGTTCCTGATTATCCTGTGCTCGCGACGCGCGACCTGAAGTGTTCTTTGCCAGTTATCCATATTATTTCACTATTGCGGACATTCCCGGAAGTATTCCTTCGATGTTGCTGTCCGGGACAGCCCTGACCTCGAATGTCTTGGCATCGTACATCCCGGTTTCCTTGGTCGCCTTCCACGTTGCGTAAGACTCGCGTACGGCGATATAGTTGACCGTGGCGGAAACCTCCTTCCCGTCGAGGGCCGGAATGATGATGGTGATCCTGTCGCCCTGCTTCATTCCGTGGAGATAGTCTTCGCGGACATTGAACGTGAACCATATGTCGCTCAGGTCGATGACGCTGGCGACCGGAGAACCCTGTCCGACCAGTTCTCCGACCTTCGGATATGTGGCAGAGACGATACCGTCGGCAGGAGATGTCAGATAGAGCTCACCAAGGTATGACTCGACCTCCTGGACTGCTCCGGAAGCCTGCTCGACAAGGGCGCGGGCGGCTGCCTTGTCCTCGGACCTCGCTCCGCTTACCGCCATGTCATACTGGCTCTTGGCAGCAAGGGTCTGGGCGACTGCCGCATCGTACTTCGCCTTCGTCTCGTCATATTTCTGTGCAGCCACCACCTTCTGCTCATACAGCCTCTGTACCCTGTCCAGGGATTTCTTCATCACATCCTCCTGGACAAGAGCCTGCTGCCAGAGCTGGTAGGCTCCCTGTATCTGTTCGGAACGGGCACCGTTACTAGCCTTGTTGCTCTGGGCCGTCGCAGCGCTCTTCGCAGCATTGGCCTGGATGAGCTTAGCCCTGACTTCAGGAGAGTCTATGAAAGCTATAGTGTCGCCCTTGTGGACCATCTGTCCTTCTTTCACGAACATCTCCTCGATCCTTCCGGGGACCTTGCCGGAGACCCTGTATTCACTGGCTTCGGCTTCGCCCTGGATCACCAGCGGTTTCGGCTTGGACACAATGTAACCGATGATCGCGATCACAAGGATGATAACGATCAATGCCGCTACTCCGATCACCAGATTGTAACTGTTGTTCTTCTTTTCCATGATATCTGTCTGTTTTTTGTTTTCCTCTTATTATAAGTTGCCCTTGTGATTACCCTCGGCCTTTTCAAGGTTGGCAGCGAGCATCTGGAGTTCTATACCCGCATCGATATATTCAGAGTGGGCCTGGAGCCAGGCTGTCTGGGCGGCCAGGGCGGTATTTGCGTTTATGACCCCCTCGTTGAAGCCGATTGTGGCAGTGCGCAGGTTCTCCTCAGCGCTTGAAAGGTTGCTTTCTGACATCGCCAGTTTCTCGAGGGCCTCGGTCTCCTGCCTGCGCAGCTGGTTGACCTGGAGATTGATCAGGTTCCTGGCCTCGTCCAGCTGGGACCTGTAGAGCGTTGCCTCGGCCTTTGCCTTCCTGGTCTTGTTGAGTGCCTCGAAACCATGGAAAATCGGCACGTTCACGACCACTCCTACTCCCCAATAGCCATTCCACTGCTTCTCGAATCCGTTTTTCAGGCTGGGATTGGACACCATGTATCCACCTATGGCAGCAACCTTGGGAAGCATGTCCGCCCTTGCGACGGCGACCTTTCCGTCATATATCCTGGAGGCGAGTTCCAGACTCCTGGTTTCAGGCCTGTCGGCGTATATCTCCTCCATGCTCTTGCCGGAATCGATCTTCGCGACAGGTATCCTGTCAAGCTGTTCGTCGGCAAGTACGATCTCAGTGTCAAGGGGCAGTCCGATCCTCTTGCAGAGGAGCATCTTGGAGAGCGTGAGCCCGTTCTCGGACTTGGTCTTGAGCATGTCGGCCTCGTTGGCCTTGACCTTGATCTGGAGGGCATCGGATTCCGTGGCCACACCTTCCTGCACGGAGAGGTTGACATCGTGTTCCATACCGTGGAGGAGGTCGGCATAAGATTCAGCCAGCTTTTTCTTTGCCGATATAGAAACGATCTGCCAGTATGCCTGGTCGACATCTACGATGGCCTGCTGGTATTGCTGGTCGTACTGGGCCTCTGACAGTTGTTCTGCCAATTTGGCAATCCTGTTGGCTGCGACTATCTTTCCTCCCATGAATATCGGCTGCTGGACAGTCACAGATCCGATCAGGATGTTCTGAAGGTCCGGATGCAGGGCATCGTCGATATCCTTGCCGATGGCATTGATCATTTCACTCATGTCAGTCTGCGAAAGCTTTCCCAGAAGCATCTGGAGCAACGGATCCTGCATCAGCTGCATGTACTTCATCGCGCTTGCCGGATCTTTCGCGGCCAGTTGCTGGATATAGGTCGTGATATCGTTCATGACCGCCTTCTGGTATTCCTGTGAAATACCGTGGATGGTGGTTCCCATCCCCTGGAGGGTCGCAGACGTGGCGTCGCTGATCACCGATACATCATTGGGATTGTAAAGATAGGCTCCGGTAGCGGACACGTTCGGGAGATAGTTCGCAAAGGCGATCTTCCGGTCGTAACCCGCCATCTCCACCTTGGTACCGGCCTGTTCAAGATTCTTGTCACTTTTGACTGCCATCTCGCGGCATTGCTCAAGGGTCAGGGTCCTTTGGGCCCATGTTCCTGCCGGAATGACAGACATTATGACAACGATCAATAGGATTTTTTTGCTCATGACTATAATTATTCTTTTCGTACTATCTGGTTTGGCGTCAGCCATTGCTACAAATTAATTGCCAAAAAGGACACAAAATAATTATAAATCCCACCCAATAATTGTCATTTGGTCGATTTTTGAAGAAGTTTTTCTTATTGACCGTTTTTATTCCTATTTTGCTTTGGAATGACATTATCATTATGACTGAAGAATTACAGATAATAGGACTGCAACAGATTTTCAGGATCATCCCATCCAGTGATGGAATCCGTCTTGGAGAAGATTTCATGCTGATCGACGTTGCAAACGGCGAGAACCTTGGATTCATGAACTATCCCTTCCGGGCAGATGCATACTTCTTCGTTTTCTGCAGGAACGGGGGCCTCGACGTCGAGATCAACCTGAAGCATTATAAGATGGAGCAGAATACGCTTCTCGTGAGCATTCCAGGAAGCATACTGAGGGTCATAACTCCTCTGTCCAAGGAAATAAGCGACGGACGTTTCATCGTCGTCGCCTTTTCCAAGAGCTTCCTTTCGGAAGTCAAGCTTGACGTAAGACGGTTGACTGAGGGTCATATGGTCTTCTCGGATACACCTTGCCTGCAATTGGGAGACAAGGACAAGACTTTCCTGCTCAATTACGTGAATATCATCAGGGACATAATGGACCTGAAGATCCCGGGAGCCAGGGATGCCCTCGGATCCCTGTTCTCCTCGATATTCTATGTCCTCTCGGGCCTGTCCGAGAAAAAAGCTTTAGCGACGAAGGAACAGACTCCTCTGACTTCTTCGCAGGTACGCCTGAGACTTATATTCGACAGATTCATGGAACTGGTATCGGAGAACCACACCTCCGAACGTGGAATGGCGTTCTATGCCGACCGCCTCGGCCTTACTCCCAAGTATCTCTCGAAACTGGTCAAACAGTACAGCGGCAAGGCTGCTCCGGAATGGATCGACTCGTTCGTAATCCTCGAGGCCAAGAACATGCTGAAGTATACCGGAGCGAGTATCAAGGAGATAGTCTACAAGCTGCACTTCCCGAATCCGTCGGTTTTCTACCGGTTCTTCAAGACCCACACCGGCATGACACCCAGCGAATATCGCAACGGGTAGTTTTTGCTTAGGATTTTAAAGCAGTTTAGTATTTCCACCTAAAATTTTAAATAAAAACCGTTTTAATTTTTTAGGGAAATTTATTTGCTTTTTCAATTATTCTTGATACCTTTGCTGCCAGACAGACAAAAGTTCTTTTTGTTGTCTATTTGTTAAGTTCGTTTTATATACAACTGGCCGGCGCTTTGGGGAAAGCGTCGGCCTTATTCATTATGATCCAATAGATTTACTTGTTCTCTTCCTCCAGAGAGAAGGCGGAGGAACCGTCGAAACAATGCAGGCACAGGTCCTCCCTCGGGAGTCCGATGCTCTTTACCAAGGTCTCTATGGTGCTGAACTTGAGGGAATCCAGACTCAGGCGGCGGCATATCTCCCCTACCATATTCTTGAATTCCGGAGTCCCGGGATCCGTATATGCCTCGACGTTCTTGTTCATATCTCCTTCCAGGTCACTGATCACCCTCCTGGTGATAAGTTCCAACTCGGTCTTGCTTGCCGAGAAATTCAGGAACGGACAGCCGAAGACCAGAGGAGGGCAGGCGATCCTCATATGGACCTCCTTCACCCCGTTCTCATACAACTGACGGGTATTGTCCCTCAACTGGGTTCCACGGACAATGCTGTCGTCGCAGAACAGGACCCTCTTGTCACGGAGCATATCCTCGTTGTCAATCAGCTTCATCTTTGCGACAAGGTCGCGCCTGCTCTGATGGGAAGGCATGAAGGAACGTGCCCAGGTAGGGGTGTACTTAGCAATGGTACGCATGTACGGGACCTTGCGCCCGGCCGCATAACCGACAGCCATGCCGATTCCGCTGTCCGGTATGCCGCATGCGCAATCGACATCGACATCATCGTTCTCTCCCATGGTATAACCGCAACGGAAGCGGGATTCCTCGACGTTCTTCCCGTCATAGCATGAAGTGGGGAATCCATAATAAATCCAAAGGAAAGAACACACCTGCTTCCGGGGATTCGGCGGTCGCAGCTGCTCTATCCCGTCCGCCCTCAGGCGTACGATCTCTCCCGGTCCAAGATAGGAATGGGTCTTGAATCCCAGGTTCGCAAAGGATGTGCTTTCGCTGCTTACGGCCATGGCATCCTCCCTGATGCCTACGGAAATGGGAGTACGTCCCCATGAATCACGGGCCGCGATGATACCGTCTTCCGTCAGGATCAGCATGGAACAGGACCCTTTAACTTCCCGGAACACGTTCTCGATACCCTCGACGAAAGTCTTTCCGCGGACGATCAGCAAGCTGACAAGCTCGGTGACATTGATCTTACCGCTGCTGAACTCAGTCAGATACATGCCTTCGTCCAGGAATTTCCGCGCAAGGGCCTCGGCATTGTTGACCCTTGCCACCGTGGTCAGTGCGAAGCGTCCCAGATGCGAATTCACAAGCATCGGCTGGGCATCGGTGTCACTGATGACACCTATTCCCGCCTTCCCGGTGAATTTGCCCAGTTCGTCTTCGAACCTGTTCCTGAAATAGCCGTTCTCCAGGCTGTGGATTCCACGAAGGAATCCCAATTTTGAATCATAGGTTGCAAGACCTCCCCTGCGGGTACCAAGATGACTGTTGTAATCAGTTCCGTAGAACAGGTCGTTTGCACACTCCTCCTTTGAAATGGTTCCGAAAAATCCTCCCATTGTGATCTTTTAATTGTATTTGTCTTGTTCGTTTATTTTGGCATGTAGTCCTCAGGGTTCTCTTCACGGACCTCCCTGACAGGCGGGGCCTGGACAGGTTCAGGCCTCGAAGCGACCGGTTCCGCAGCGAGGGTACGCCCGGCTTCCCATTCAGCCTTCACATCCTGATAGAAAGAAGCCTGTGCCGTCTGGGCATAGGGAACCAGCCAGAAATATCCTATACCAAAGGTAATTATGCTCAGGAAGAACCACCCGGCAAAGCCGAGGTAAAGATAGAAGAGATCATACTTATGGTTTTTCATCATGGCCCGGCTGAGGTCGATGGCCCTGTTGGCAGAAAGTTGGGGATAGTCTACCAGTATATAGTTCGTCATCGCATAGGAAAGGGACTTGATGATGCCGGGGATGAAGAACAGAAGGCTCCACAAAAACACAAGGATGGTCCTGAGAAGATAGCCCCAGACATGATGCAGCCAGTTCCCGAAACCGATCTTGAATTCATTGGAGACCAATCTGTCGTCACCTGCGACAAGAAGCCTCTTGAAAGCGTTGACCAAGCCGACGAGCATAGGTCCGGCCACCAGAAGGGCCCCTGCCATGCCTATCCAGAACCAGGTCATAACACCCTTGGCAGCGGCGAGGTCGGTCAGATCGGATAGGGTAAGGGACTTTATGAAATACGGCACCAGGAGTACCAGGACGACGCCCGTATACACAAGCATCGCAAGGACCGCAGGTGCCCAGTTCCCTTTCAGGGCGGCAAGCGCCTCATTCTTGTAATCTCTGTTCTCTTTCATCTGGAAAGGTCAGTAATCAATATTCCACACTCAGGAAAACCACGAAGTCATCCATGCAGAAGCAGGGCTCGATCTGCTGACGGGAAGTCTCCACCCTTATCTTGATGGCGTCGAAAGTGGGGATGTTCACCTTGGTCTCTTTCTCAGACATATCCCAAACCTCCCATTCGTTCACCATCTTGAGTTCGGTTCCGGAGACATAGTCCACCAGGTATTTTTCAAGGGAACCGACCGGCATGTCTGATTTGTAGAATTCAAAAGATACCCTGAGGAAATCCCCGGGTTCGAATCCAACCTCTTCAGCATAGCGCTTGGTCGACTCGGAATTGCAGACCATGCATCCGACTATGGAAGAAGTTGCGGAATAGAATTCTGCAAGCTCCAGCTGGATGTCGTATTTAGGCATCGATGCAGTCTGCAGGAAACCCATATAGCAGTTGCTCTTGCCGGCCCCGGCCCCGGAGTCCGCAGAAACGAACCTCGCCTGTTCTTCGGAATCCTCTGCACTGCCTTTCTTTGCAGAGAGCGCGAAACCTCCCGTATATCCGACGTTGACATCGGACGCCTGGGAATTGAAATAGATGACCTGGTCCCAGGAATAATGAGGAGCAGTGACGATGCTGTCCTTCATCTGGGGATTCTCGGAGATATTGACCTCGAAAGTGACGCCCAGATTATAAGACGCACTTGAATGCCCCGGCTTGTTACAGGAGTAGACAGCAAGTACAGCAATGACTGCGACCAGGAATTTGATTGAATTTTTCATGTCTTTAGATTTATTGTTGGTTTTTAAACATATTCAAAGGAAACACTCTATCGTGCCCACGAACTCGGAAGGACCTGTAAGCCATATGTCGGAGACCTCGAAAGGATCTTCCGATCCGGGAAGGAAATCAACGGAAAGGTCGGCTATCGCCGAACGGATTCCGTAGGATACACGCCCCTCTGGTGACACTTCGGCCCGGATCTTCCGGTGATAGGCAGCAAGGGCTGAAGCGACAATTCCCGTGCCGCAGGCAAGGGTTTCGTCTTCGACCCCCTTCTCGAAGGTACGGATATGGAGGACCGTCCCGGAAGGCGTGGACTCATATTCCACGAAATTCACGTTCGTCCCCTCAGGGGCGAAACGCGGATCGTTCCTGAGCCTGCGTCCCTCCTCGACGACCGGATACCCTTCCAGTCCCGTCACCGGTTTGACAACATGGCGTGTGCCTGTGTCCAGGAAGCAACCGTCCTCCCCTTCGACCTCATCGATACCGTTGACGTCCTTCATCTTCAGGCGGATGGAATAAAGGCCTTTCTCCGCGCTCAGTATCACGGCAGTATGAAGCCCGTCCGGGGCCTCGAAAACTACGGGGAACTGTCCGGAAACGACCCCGAGGTCGGCGGCGAATGCAACTATGCAACGGCCTCCGTTCCCGCACATCATCCCCCCTGAACCGTCGGGATTGAAGAACACCATCCGGAAGTCCTGGGTATCACTCCTCTCAAGGAGCATCACCCCGTCGGCACCGAAACCGGTGTGCCTGTCACAGAGATGCCTTATCTGGGAAGCATTGAGGGACAGCAGCCCGTCGCGGTTGTCCGCAAGAAGGAAATCGTTCCCGGCTCCGTGATATTTAAAAAACTTCTGCAGCATCTATCTCAACAGGGATTCCAGTTCGACCGAAGCGGCGGTCTTGCCGTCGCGGTATTTGACTATGACAGGGGTATAAATCTGTATTCCGGCCTCAGCGGCGGGACCTTTGGAGGCCGGCCTGCTGCCCGCGACGACCACCGCCCCGGAAGGGATGACCGTCTGTCCGGATTCGGACTTCTGAAGGAAAGTCCCGTTCACGGCATCATAGACGGGCGTACCCTTGGTAAGGATCACCCCTGAAGCGAGGACGGCCGACTCACCGACAATCGTACCTTCGTATATTCCACAGTTGCCTCCGATGAAGGCGTCATCCTCGATGATGACTGGAAGCGCTCCGGCTGGTTCAAGGACGCCTCCGATCTGCGAGGCGGCTGAGATATGCACCCGCTTGCCGACCTGGGCACAAGAACCTACGAGCGCATGCGAATCGATCATAGTCCCCTCGTCAACATACGCGCCGATATTGACATAGGAAGGCGGCATCATTATCACAGACGGGGCCAGATAGGCTCCGCAACGCACGCTGCTGCCACCGGGCACGATACGCACCCTGTCCTCGAGGGAGAACTTCTTCAGCGGAAGGGTATCCTTGTCGAAGAAGGAATATTCATCCTTGGACATGTCGACAAGCTTTCCGATCCTGAATCCTTCAAGGATGGCTTCCTTGACCCAGGAGTTGACCTTCCAGCCCCCGGCGGTCTTCTCGGCCACCCTGACCTCCCCTTTTTCAAGGGCTTTTATCACTTCTTGGATTTCCATCATAATCCTAAATCCACAAGTACGCGTTTCATTGCATCGAAAGTCGAAGGAACTGCATCCGTCAGCGGGAGACGCATCTCCGGAGTGCACAGTCCGAGTATCGAAAGGGCAGCCTTGGCCGGAATCGGGTTACTCTCGACGAAGCAGGCATCGAACAACGGCATAAGCTTCCTCTCCCACTCTCCCGCAGCTTCCATGTCACCGGACATAAGGGCTTCGACGAACCGGACCATCTGGACGGGTGCCACGTTGGATGCAACGCTGATCACTCCGTCTCCTCCGAATCCCATGATCTGGAGGGTCTGGTCGTCATTCCCGCTGAATACCTTGAATCCGCCGCTCCTGCCTTCCACGATCTCACGGATCTGGTCGAGCTTGCCGGAAGCCTCCTTGACTGCGATGACTCCGGGGATACACGCGACACGCAGGGCGGTCTCGGCTGTCATGTTGGAACCTGTCCTTCCGGGGACGTTGTAAGCGACGATACCCTTGGAAGTGGAGGCGGCAATCGCCTTGAAATATTGATAAATACCTTCCTGGGTGGGCTTGTTGTAATATGGGACGACCACGAGCCAGGCATCCGGCCCGTAACCTTCCAGCATCCTTATGTTCCGGATGGTGGCGGCGGGAGAATTGGTACCGACTCCGGCCACCAGAGGAATATCCGGGCAAAGCTCGCGGGTTATGCTGAGCAGACGGCATTTCTCATCGTCCTCAAGGCAGGGTGTCTCCGCAGTGGACCCGAGGGGGACCAGGAAATGCATTCCCGCATCGCGCTGCCTTATGACCAACCTTGAATAAGCCTCATAATCCACTTTCCCGTCCCTGAACGGAGTGGCGAGGGCTGTTCCGCATCCTTTGATTTCCATGTTCTAAACTTCCTTGAAAAACAGTTCCTTGAATTCGTGGACACCTGTAAGGCCTTCCGTCATCATTGCTGCGACTACGGCTCCTTCGGCGAATCCCTTTCGGGAGAATGCTTCGTGGGTGATGGTGATCCTGTCGTTTCCACCTTCAAAACCCACGGTATGGATTCCTGCGATCTCCCCGACGCGCACCGAAGCGACATCGGGTTTTGCGGACATTCCCTCTTCAACGACTTCGGCGAGGGACTTTGCGGTTCCGCTGGGAGCATCCAGTTTATGGATATGATGCTTTTCGACTATGTAGGGGGCATAGCCGCCGGCCTTGCCGAGATACTTCGAAATCAGGCCCACGGCGGCGGAAAGCACATTGACCCCGACGGAGTAATTCGAAGAATATATCATCGGAGTGCCCTTGGACTCGAAATAACCGATGACCTCGTCCTTTATGTCGTTCCATCCGGTAGTGCCCACGACAACGGCCTTGAAATTGTCCGCCAGAGCCTTGTAGTTCGACCTGAATGCATCAGGTGTCGTAAAGTCGATGCATACGCACTCCCCGGCAATCGCCTTGTCGAACGAAGCGATGTCCTCGCTGGCTCCGGCGACTGCTATTCCCCTTGCCTCGAGGGCGGCTTCCACCATATGGCCCATCCGGCCGTATCCGCTAATGACTGCCTTTATCATACCTTGTTGAATATGAAGTCATGCATACCTTCCATAACAATCTGGAGCCTGTCCTTGTCGACCACGAAATTCTCACTCATCATCCCGGCGCCGACATTGGCCAGATAAACCTTTCCTGCAAGGCTGATGACCTTGTCACCGAGGCCTTCGAAACCGACTATGTTTCGTCCGACCACCGAGACCATCGCCTTGTCGCGGTACACGGTTACATCCGCCCATGCACCGATCTCTTCCAAAGCCTCGGCAAGAGCATCCCTTTCCTCGGGAACCACCAGGAATACCTCTGACTCTCCGGCCTTGGCCAAAGTAACCGGGATCCTCCTGGGATACAGGGAGGAGAAAACCTTGCCAAGCATCCTCGTCACGCCTTCAAGCCTCCTGGCAGAGACCTTGATGAACATGATGCTGTCCATGCTGGAGATCGACTTGGGACCGTCGGGAGCCTCGTCGCCCCTTATCACCAAGGTGCCTTCGCAGTCAGGATTCGTAGAATTCAGGACCTTGATAGGAATATTCTTCTTGCGTGCAGGTTCGATGGTCAGCGGGTGGAGCACCCTGGCTCCCATAGCAGCCATTTCCGCCGCTTCTTCGTAGGAGATCACATCGATCTTGCCGGTGTTCCCGATCACCCGGGGGTCGGCAGTACGGATACCGTCCACATCGGTCCAGATCTCAACCCTCTCGGCACCGAGTGACATTCCGAATATGGCGGCCGAATAGTCAGACCCCTCGAACCCGAGGACAGAGGTGACTCCATTCACCGTAGAGGCGATGAAACCCTGCGTGAGGATCAGGTCGGTACCCTTGGACTCGAGGCCCACGATCCTTTTGACATTGGCCTCGGTAACCTCCAGGTCGGGCCTGGCGGAGAGGTAATTGTCGTCGGTCGTTATCATCCTGCGGGCATCGATCCAGTTGCAGGAGATTCCCTGCGCATTGAATGCGTAAGCGATGATGGTTGACGAAAGGAGTTCTCCGGTGGAGATGATCCTGGCTTCGCTGCGGGGGGACAGCTCGCCGATCAGGCACACACCGCTGACGAATGTCCCGAGTTCGGAAATCAGTCTTTCAACATCCTCGAGGCAGTTGCCGAGCAGCTTTGAATTCGCGGGAAGGAGGGCCTTGGCAAGGTTGAAATGCCTTTCCCTCAACTGGCGGAGAAGCTCCTTTACACTGTCCTCGTGCTGTGCCTCGGCTTCCTCGGCGACAAGGCAGAGGAGCTTCGTGACCTTCGCCAATGCAGAAACGACCACCAGCGGCCGCTCTTTCAGCCTGCTCCTGACTATCGAGATAACCCTCCCGATAGCTTCCTCATTCTGTACGGAGGTTCCTCCGAATTTGATTACGATCATGTCAAGTTTGTTTTATATGTTTTTTTGTTCCTTAGTCACTGTCTTGAATATCTTGACGTACTGTTCCACCGCCTTCCGGAGGTCGGACACGAGTACGAATTCTTCTGGCGTGTGGGCTGTGAGTATGGATCCGGGACCGCATATGGCCCTCCTTGCAAACTTCCCGAGCCGTGGGGCATCGCTGCCGAACGATACCGGCTTGGACTCGATTCCCTCGACCTCGCTGAAATACATGCTCGGTGAGTCTCCGCCGAAAGCATGTATCACGGTACCGGCAGGGCATGCCTCGAGAAGATGTTGCTGGACCAGTCCGTCTGTCGTGAAGGTCGTCCTGAAATAGATCCGGAAACTGATTTCAGGGCTCAGGACATTCTGTGGATTGTTGCTGTGGAGATCGCCGACGTTCCAAGTGGTTTCGCCGAGGACGGGGTCGGCCGGGAAGCCCCGGTCCTTGAGATTGTCCATCGCCTCGACGAATCTCTCCACCGCACTGGAGCCATGTTCCGGATACCCCGAATGGCAGGCCTTCCCAGGAATCGTCACCTCGAATGACTTGGTCCCCTTGGCAGCGGTTGCCAGGCAGTTATCGGTAGGCTCTCCCACCAGCACGAAATCACTCCCGGGATTGTCCCTTGAATATGCCTTGGCACCGTGGGAGCCGGTCTCCTCACCGGATAGCAGCAGAAGTCCGAAGTCACGGTATCCCTCCTTTTCAAGTCGGAGGCATGCATTGTACATCGAGAATATCTGCCCTTTGGCATCGCAGCTGCCGCGGCCTTTCACTATGGTTTCCCCTTCATTCGTCAGCTCCACGCTCGGGGGAATATAGGGAGGCACAGTGTCCATATGGGTGCAGAACACGAAGGAGGGATTGCCAGTCCCAGACCAGTCGAACATAAGGTTGACAGTCCCGTCCCCGACCTCCTGCTCGATGATCCCGGGGGCATGCAGATTCTCCTTCAGGAAAGCCGCCATGCGCCTTTCCTCACCGGAAGTCGAGCATATGCCCAGCATCTCTATGAACAGCTCAAGGTCCATCTCCAAATCGACATTTCATAAAAACTTATAAAGTTAAGAATAAATCGCCGATTTCCCTCAAAATGACCGAATAATTATAATTCTTTGTATCTTTGATTATCCATACTGACTTCGAATGAATAATAATCCTAAATCAAAGAAGGCTTTGCCATGGATTGCTCTGGCGTGCCTTGTGGTGCCGATGTTCGCTTCGTACTTCTTCGACGACATGTTCAGCACCCTCTCCCATTTGTTCGAGAACCCTTCCCTGATCGAGTTAGGTTGGAATTCAGCCGACTATGGTCTATACACGAGCGGATATTCAGTCCTCTGCGTGTTCGGAGGCCTGGTGATCTGCGGGATGCTCCTGGACAAATGGGGTGTAAGGATCACCGGTTCGATATTCGTAGGCATGATGGCCGGAGGAGCAGCCCTCGTCGCCTGGGCGATAACTTCCGGGATGGCTCCGAAGACTTCCCTGAGCGTGGCTTACGTGGGGTGCATGCTCTTCGGACTTGGAAGTGAGATCGCCGGCGTGGCCGTCACCCGGTCCATAGCAAAATGGTTCAAGGACGGGCCCATGGCCTTCGCGATGGGGCTTCAGCTTGCCATCGCAAGGTTGGGAACCGCCTTCGCCCTGATCATCTCTCCAAGGCTGGTTGCAGCGAAAGCGCCGGGAGAGATCTACTCCCTGGCCGAAACCGCCAGGCCTGCCTTCCTCGGACTTGCACTGATGGCGGCGGGCATGATCCTCTGGGCGGTATTCGTCGCGATGGATGCAAGGTTTGACAAGGCACACATGGCGGTGGTTCGACAGGATCACCAACCGGATCCTGAGGCTGCCGAGGGAAAGGGCAAGGAGGAGGACAAGTTCCGTTTCTCAGATGTGCTGGGATTGCTGAAAAACAAGCAGTTCATCATGATCGCGCTGCTTTGCGTATTCTTTTACAGCAGTATTATTTCGTTCAAGAAATTCGCCAGCGCCATCCTGATACCGAGATTCGGTGTGCCGGTCGAGGCTGCCAGCTGGATGGTCTCGATGCTGCCGTTCTCTACAGTGATCTTCGCCCCCCTGTTCGGAATAATGGTGGACAAGATCGGCAAAGGTACCCGCTGGATGGTCGCAGGCGCCATACTTGCGTTGATCGCCCACATCCTTCTGGCCTTCGCTCCGGAAGGTGTGCCGGCTTACGGCTACCTGTCGATGGTCTTCCTGGGGTTCGGATATTCCCTGGTTCCCGCGGCGATGTGGCCTTCGGTGCCCAAGATCGTCCCGTCCAAAGTACTCGGGACTGCATATTCATTGATCTACTGGGTGCAGAACCTCGGGCTCATGCTGTTCAAGATGTTCGCCGGGGGAATCCTGGCCAAAGCCGCCCTTGCAAGTGCAGGTAGTTCTTCCAGCGGCCCTGAAAGCGCAGCCGGTGCGGTTGCCGTCGAAGTGATGTTCGTAACTGTCTGCGTCGTCGCCCTCCTGCTCGCATTAGGCCTGAGGCGCTCCTCTGCCCGGCGTCCGGAATTGAAGCTCGACAGCCCTTCAGGGAAGTGACCCCTGAAATAAACGGCCAAAGCCCGCCACGTCTTGCCCAAGCCCGCCATATGGTTCGGAATTATAATCACATGGCCGGAAAACTCCCAACAAAAAACCCGGGTAAAAACCCGGGCTATGGAGTTAGGAATATTATTCTGTGATGTTCGGCTCTTCGAGGCCGAGATGCTTCTTGCGGTCGACTATCTTGAGCAGGAGGCCCAGGAGCAGTGCGGCTATTCCAAGGCAGGCAAGCATCACCAGTGGTGCGGTGTAGTTGAACTGGGTCGGATCGGTGACGCCGGGATTGGTCTTGTCAAGCACCTTGCCGATAAGGAGCGGGAAGAGCCAGAGACCGATGTTCTGGATCCAGAATATCAACGCGTAAGCCGAACCGATGATCTTGGAATCCACCAGCTTCGGGACGCTCGGCCAGAGGGCCGCAGGTACCAGGGAGAACGATGCTCCGAGCACGAGTATGGTCACGTAAGCCACGATAACCCCACCTACTGCATTACCCTTGAATGCGGGCAGTATGAAGGCGAAGGTGAGATGGCAGAACACGAGCAGCAGGGAACCGAGCACCAGCATCGAGGCTGCCTTTCCCTTATGGTCGACATAGTTTCCGAGGATCGGGGTGATACCGACGGCAAGGAGCGGGAATACTGCGAATACGGTCTCTGCGCTCTGGCGCATGTAACCCATGTAGCAATACACGACCAGGGCGACGATTGCAGTGATCAGGAGGCCGTACTTCAAAGACTTGTCCTTGACGAAATTACTGGAGAATGATGTAGCTGCGACGACCAGCATTATCAGGTACTGGACTATCGTCACGGCGCTGCCACCCCAGAACGACGATGGATCCACGGGACTGAACGTGAGGTTGCACTGGAGCATGTTCACGGCATACTTCTGGAACGGGAAGATTGCCGAATAGTAGAGCACGCAGAGCAGGGCTACCAGCCAGAAACCACCGCTGCGGAGAATCTGACCGATGTCGCTCACCTTGAAAGGATCGTCCTTTTCTTCAGCCTCTCCGGTCTGGGCATCCAGCTTGCGGTCCATGAAGAAGTAGACTATGAACATGATCAAGGCGATGCAGAGGAGGACGACTCCGAACGCAACCGAACGGGACACGTCCACGCTGCCGCCCAGCTTGGCGAAGAAGGGGGAGAATATCATGCAGGTGGCTACTCCCAGGCGGGCGAGGGCCATTTCAGAGCCCATTGCCAGCGCGGTCTCACGACCTTTGAACCATTTGACGATACCGCGGCTTACGGTGATTCCGGCCATCTCCACGCCGCATCCGAATATCATGAATCCGCAGGCGGCAAGCTTGGCGGAGGCGGGCATCCCGCGGTAGAAGGGAGAGACTCCGAGTTCGTCGAACAGGGGAATGTAATTCAGGTTGTTCGTAAACCAGGTTTCGGCGCCGCTTCCGATGAAGGAATTGCTCACGGCGTACCACTTGATTATGGCACCGATGAGCATAACCGCACCTGAAAGGACCGCCGTGAAGCGGACTCCCATCTTGTCCAGGATGATACCGGCGAAGATCAGGAAGAAAACGAATACGTTGAGGAAGGTTTCAGCTCCCTGCATCGTGCCGAAAGCCGTGGAATCCCAACCGCGTGTCTCCGCCATCAGATCCTTGATGGGCGAAAGGATATCCATGAAAATGTAGGAACAGAACATCGCCAGGGCGAGGAGCAGCAAGGCTGTCCAACGCATCGCGGCAGAATCCCTCAGTGTCATTTTAGCATTCATAATAATCAACTGTTGTCTTGACTCCGCGAATTTAAGTATAATTGAAATAAAATCGTACCTTTGTCCATCCAAGTTTTACGGGATGTACAAGATTCTGGACAAAGTCAACACTCCGCAGGACCTCAGGAAGCTTGATGTTTCCGAGCTGCCCGGGCTCTGCGACGAAATAAGGGATTACATAGTCAGATGCTGCGCCTCGAATCCGGGGCACCTCGCCTCGAGCCTGGGCGCCGTGGAACTGATCGTCGGAACCCATTATGTCTTTGACACCCCGTCCGACAAAGTCGTTTTCGACGTCGGTCACCAGGCCTACGCCCACAAGATAATCACGGACAGGAAGGAAGCTTTCAGGAACAATCGCAGGAAAGACGGGATAAGCGGATTTCCGAATCGGGACGAGAGCCCCTATGATGCATTCGGGGCAGGTCACGCTTCCACTTCCATCTCCGCAGCTCTCGGCCTGGCCAAGGCAGCCCAGCTTACAGGATCAGGCGAAAAGGTGGTCGCGATGATAGGTGACGGCTCGATGACCGGTGGCCTTGCACTCGAAGGCCTCAACAACGCCGGCGATTCAGACACCGACCTGCTGGTCATCCTGAACGACAACGACATGGCCATCGACGGCAGCAGGGGCGCAATGCATTCCTACCTGCTGAAGATAACCACCGACCCGGCCTACAACAGACTCAAGACCCACGTCTGGAACAAACTGGGTTCCAGCAATTTCAGGAACTGGCTCCAGAGAGTGATCAGGAATACGAAATCCGGACTCGTCAACAAGTCCGGAGGAGATATATTCGAGGCATTCGGATTCAGGTACTTCGGTCCTATCGACGGCAACAATGTCGCCCTTGTCGTCCAGACCCTGAAGAGGCTCAAGGACATCAAGGGACCGAAGATCCTCCACACCTGCACCGTTAAAGGCAAGGGATATGCCCCCGCCGAAGCGGACCCGACCACATGGCATGCTCCCGGGAAGTTCGATCCTGAAACCGGCGAGAGGAAGAGCGCGGCCCAGGTCCCTTCGACAGGCTCAGGGACCGGAAGGGTCCGCTACCAGGATGTCTTCGGAGAGGTACTCTGCGAACTGGCCAGGAAGGATCCGAAGGTTGTGGGAATCACCCCCGCAATGGCCACCGGCAGCGGAATGACCGCTTTTGCTGAAGAATTCCCGGAAAGGTTCTTCGACGTTGGCATCGCCGAGGAGCACGCCGCAACGTTCGCCGCAGGCCTTGCCGCAGGCGGGATGAAACCATATTGCTCCATATATTCCACCTTCGCCCAAAGGGCATATGACGAGATAGTCCACGACGTGGCTCTCCAGCATCTGCCGGTAGTGTTCTGTTTCGACAGGGCCGGACTGGTGGGCGAGGACGGCGCCACACATCAGGGCGTATTCGACCTGGCCGCCATGAGGAGCATTCCGAATACGGTGATCGCCGCCCCGAAGGATGAGGCCGAGCTCAGGGACCTCCTATACAAGGGTCTCGGGATCAAGGACGGTCCTTTTATAATAAGGTATCCGAGAGGTCTCGGCGAAGGCTCCGGCTGGAAGGACTCCGAACCCTCCCCGATCGAGACCGGCAAGAGTGAATTGATGACAGAAGGATCCGGTGTGGCCGTCCTGGCTCTCGGTCCTGTGGTATGGAAGGCTGTGGAAGCTGCCGCGAGGCTCAAGGAAGAGACCGGACTCTGCCCGGCAGTGTACAATGTCAGGTTCCTCAAACCTTTCGACCTTCAGATGATGGAAGACCTCTCCGGCTTCAAGGCAATCCTCACGCTGGAGGAAGGGGCTTTGAAGGGGGGCCTTTTCAGCGAGGTCAGCGAGTACATCTCCTCACATGGCCGCAGCACCCTGGTGAAGGGCTTCGGCGTTCCGGACAGGTTCATACCGCAAGCCTCTGCAACAGAGCAGAGAACGGAGTGCGGGCTGGACAGCGGCAGCATTTATTCGGAGCTTCGCGAACTGTTCAAAAATAATTGAAAAAGTTTTGGAGAATCGGATTTAATCCCTATCTTTGCAGTCCCTTTGTCAAAAGGGGTCTTTGAAATACTGCCGAAATAGCTCAGTTGGCCAGAGCACGTGATTTGTAATCTCGGGGTCGTGGGTTCGAATCCCTCTTTCGGCTCTAGCCTTCACAAACTGTTTCGAGAAACTTGGGGGGATCGCATAGCGGCAATTGCGGCGGACTGTAAATCCGCTCCTTCGGGTTCGGTGGTTCGAGTCCACCTCCCCCCACCAGATTTGCGGAAGTAGCTCAGTTGGTAGAGCATCAGCCTTCCAAGCTGAGGGTCGCGAGTTCGAACCTCGTCTTCCGCTCCACAACAAAGCCGGTGTAGCTCAGGGGTAGAGCGCATCCTTGGTAAGGATGAGGTCATGAGTTCAAATCCCATCACCGGCTCGATTTTTATGTATTAGATTACTCATTTAAATCATAATATTATGGCAAAAGAAACATTCCAAAGAACTAAGCCGCATGTCAATATCGGTACAATTGGCCATGTTGACCACGGTAAGACTACCTTGACTGCCGCCATCACCAAGGTTCTCGCACAGAGAGTCGCCGGTAATGCCGACAAGATCAAGACCTTCGACCAGATCGACAACGCTCCTGAGGAGAAGGAGCGCGGTATCACCATCAACTCGGCCCACGTCGAGTACGAGACTGCAAACCGTCACTATGCACACGTAGACTGCCCAGGCCACGCTGACTACGTTAAGAACATGGTTACCGGTGCAGCCCAGATGGACGGCGCTATCCTCGTTGTCGCTTCCACCGACGGTCCTATGCCTCAGACCCGTGAGCACATCCTGCTCGCCCGTCAGGTCAACGTTCCTAAGATCCTTGTCTTCATGAACAAGGTCGACCTCGTTGACGATGAGGAAATGCTGGACCTCGTCGAGATGGAAATCCGCGACCTCCTCGCTTTCTACCAGTTTGATGAGGATTGCCCCATCATCCGTGGTTCCGCTCTGGGCGCCCTCAACGGCGAGCCTCAGTGGGAAGACAAGGTCATGGAGCTCATGGACGCAGTCGACAGCTACATTCCGCTTCCGGAGCGTCTCGTCGACAAGCCGTTCCTTATGCCTATCGAGGACATCTTCTCCATCACCGGTCGTGGTACCGTCGTTACCGGTCGTATTGAGGCTGGTACCATCCACGTCGGCGACCCTGTGGAGCTCGTAGGTTTCACCGATGAGCCTCGCAACACCGTCGTCACTGGCGTTGAGATGTTCCGCAAGCTCCTCGATCAGGGTGAGGCAGGTGACAACGTAGGTCTCCTCCTCCGTGGTATCGACAAGAAGGAAGTCAAGAGAGGTGAGGTCGTCGCCAAGCCGAAGTCCATCACTCCTCATACCGAGTTCAAGGCTCAGATCTACGTCCTGAAGAAGGACGAAGGCGGCCGTCATACTCCGTTCCACAACCACTATCGTCCGCAGTTCTTCATCCGTACGCTTGACGTTACCGGTGAGATCATGCTTCCCGAAGGTGTGGAAATGGTTATGCCTGGTGACAACGTCGAGATCACCGTTAAGCTCATCACTCCTGTTGCTATGAACGAAGGCCAGCAGTTCGCTATCCGCGAGGGCGGCCGTACCGTCGGCGCAGGCCAGGTGATCAAGATCGTCGAGTAATTCGGCATCCTGGAATCAGCGGGGGGATCCTTCGGGTGAAGCCCGCATTACAGGGGAATAGAACAAGGGTAGTTCAGCGGTCTGCAAAACCGT
>JAEEGH010006590.1_pt1 | contig 28330 bp, 27 predicted proteins | sample 9134181 | NCBI WGS metagenome assembly JAEEGH01 (sample SAMN16246544, study PRJNA631951) | gut metagenome | biome: gut microbiome; feature: rumen; material: DP-attached | host: Bos | place: Iran: Karaj | collected 2018-10 | reverse complement strand
TCGCCGTCATGGTCTGCGCTACCGGTTTTGTGATGTTCATCATGAACGCCGTGCTGAACCGCTTCATCCGTATCGCGACTACCGACGCTTTGACGCGGCTTCCGAACCGGGAACGTTTCGGCGCGTTTTTCGCCCATGCGCAGAACAGTCGAAAAGATTATGTTTTCTTTCTGCTGGATATTGATAAATTCAAGCATATAAACGATACTTTCGGCCACGAGAAAGGGGACAAAGTGCTTCGCCGCGTGGCGGCGGCTCTTCGGAAAATCAGCAAGAGAGGCATGATTGCCCGATGGGGCGGCGACGAGTTCATCGGCATGCTGCCGACGGCGGTGGCGGAGGGGCGGCTTCGCACGTTTTGCGATATGATAAAGACCGTCAACGATCCCGTTTACGGGCGGATTTCCGTCAGTATCGGCGCCTGCCATGTGGACAAGCGGGCGTCGCTGGAGGAGTTGATCCGGGCGGCCGATAAGGGTATGTATCTGTCGAAAGAGAAATATGGCTGTCAGGTGACATGGGAAGAACTGCAACTGAGAACGAAAAAGTAAATGGTATAAAGGAAACTGATTCAGCGTTTCTTAAAAATAGCAAGGGCTGTCGGCGCGCCGACGGTCCTCTTTTGGCGTTGACAAGGACGGGAGCGAACAGATGAAGGCTTTATTTGAGGCGATACGGGCGGACGAAGCGGTCCGGCGGACGGCGGCGTGTTTTCAAAAGAAGCGCGGACAAAGTTTCATATACGGCCTTTCGGGCGCGCAGAAGCACGCCGTTTTCGCGGCGGCTTATGAAGAGGCGCCGCGTCCGTTCGTGATTCTCGTTCACGACAAAGAGGCCTTGGAAGCGTGGCGGGAAAATCTGTCGTTCCTGCTTCCGGGGAGAAGCGTCGTCGAGCTTCCCGCGGCGGATATGGTGACGTTCCAGACGGCGGCGAAAAGTCTGGAACTGACGGCGAAGCGGATGGACGTCTTGGGGCGGCTGATACGAAAAGAACCGACGGTCGTGCTGGCGCTTCCGACGGCGGCGGCGCAGAAGGGGATGTCAAAACGGGCGTTTGAGCGTTTAAGTTTGCGTCTTTCCGTGGGAGAGGAAATAGGACGGGACGCGCTGCTCCGCCGGTTGACCGAGCTCGGGTACGAGCACGCGCCGGAAGTGGAATGCGTCGGGGAGTTCAGCGTGCGCGGCGGCATTGTGGACGTCTTCCCCGTGAACGCGACTTTGCCCGTGCGTATTGAGTTTTTCGGTGACGAGGTAGATTCCTTGCGCGATTTCGAGCCGGAAACGAAACGGTCCGTGCGGAATCTGACGCAGGTCAGCGTCCTGCCTCTTGCTAACGCGGACGCGGCGGAATCGTCGTCGGCGTTCTTTTCCTATATGGCGGACGGGGGGACGGTGCTTTTCGACGAGCCGACGCGTTTTCGCGAGACGCTGCTGCGCACGGCGAAGGAAGACCCCGAGGCGAAAAAGAGCGTGTTCTCCTGGGAGGAGTTATTGGAAGAGGCGGCCTCGTGCAATGTGATGTACGCCGCGCTCATGCTTCAGAAGATACATGGGGCGGAGCCGTCGGAGATTGTCGGCGCAACGGCAAAAGCCGTGTCCCCGTACCGGCGGCAGATGGATCTTTTCGCGTCGGACGTCAGGGACTGGATGCACGACGGGCAGCGCATATTGATCTTGATGGGCGACGCTGCGAAGTCCTCGTCGATGCGGGAGCTTTTGGCGAAGTATCGCGTTCCGGCGGTTGTCCTGCCGAATCCGGACGTCCTTTCCGATGGTTCGGCGACGGTGGCGGAAGGGACGCTGACGGAAGGATTCGAGTTTCCCGAGGCGAAGGTCGTCGTCATATCGGAGCGGGACGTTTTCGGCCGCCAGAAGAAAAAGCTCCGCGCGCCCAAAGCGCCGGACGGGACGAGAATTTCTCATTTCCGGGAGATAAGGGCCGGGGATTATGTGGTGCACGTCGTCCACGGCATCGGTAAATATCTCGGCGTCGAGACCATAGAATCGGGCGGCGTCAAGAGAGATTATCTTCATATTAAATACGGCGGCGACGATAAGCTGTTTGTGCCGACGGATCAGGTGCAGCTTTTGCAGAAGTACATCGGCGCGGAGGGCGAGGCGCCGCGGCTTTCCCGCATGGGAGGCGCGGAATGGAACCGGGCCAAGGCGCGGGCAAAGGCGGCCGTGGAAGATATCGCGGAGGAACTCATCAAGCTTTACGCGAAGCGTCGCAGTACGCCGGGGGTCGCTTTCGCCGAGGACACGCCGTGGCAGCGGGAGTTTGAGGACGCGTTTCCCTTCGAGGAGACGCCCGACCAACTTGCCGCCCTCCGGGAAATCAAGGCGGATATGGAAAAACCGGCGCCGATGGACCGGCTGCTTTGCGGCGACGTGGGATTCGGAAAGACGGAGGTTGCCGTTCGCGCCGCGTTCAAGGCGGTAATGGGAGGAAAGCAGGTGGCGGTGCTGGTGCCGACCACCGTTTTGGCGCAGCAGCATTATCAGACGTTTACGGAACGATTTTTGAATTTCGGTCCCACGGTAGACGTGGTCTGCCGTTTTCGGACGCAGAAAGAGCAGAAGGCGGCGCTGGAACGGGTGCGGGACGGGCGGACCGACATTTTGATCGGCACCCATGCGATATTGAATCAGAAACGGGTGGTCTTTAAGGATTTAGGGCTTTTGATCGTGGACGAGGAGCAGCGTTTCGGCGTCAAGCAGAAGGAACGGATCAAGGAAATCTCTGCGGGCATCGACGTCCTGACGCTCTCGGCTACGCCGATTCCGAGGACGCTGCACATGTCCCTTGTGGGCGCGAGGGATATGAGCGTCATTGAAACGCCGCCCGCCGAGCGGTACCCAATCCAGACGTATGTTATCGAATCCAACGACGCGATCTTGGCAGGGGCGATTCGCCGAGAGCTGAAACGCGGCGGGCAGATTTATTTTATCTACAATCGGATAGAGACCATCGAGCGGATGAGGCTGCGTCTCGAAGCGCTGGTGCCGGAGGCGCGGATACGGACGGCTCACGGGCAGATGACGGAAGCGGTCTTGGAACGGGTGATGATGGAGTTTTACGAGGGCGAGTACGATATCCTCCTTTCCACGAGCATAGTGGAAAACGGCCTCGACGTGGCCAACGCCAATACGATCATCGTTTACAACGCCGACCGCTTCGGTCTTTCCCAGCTCTATCAGATGCGCGGGCGCGTGGGACGCTCCCATCGCATGGCTTACGCTTATTTCGTCTATCAGGCGGACAAAGTCCTGACGGAAGCGGCGGAAAAACGGCTGCACGCCATGAAGGAATTTGCGGAATTGGGCGCGGGCTTTAAGATTGCCATGCGCGACCTGGAAATCCGGGGCGCGGGAGACCTGTTGGGAGCGCAGCAGCACGGGCATATCGCCAGCGTCGGCTTTGAAATGTATTGCCGTCTGCTGGACGAGGCCGTGCGTTCGCTGGAAACCGGAAAGCCTGTGGAGGAGCAGCCGGAGCCGGTCATCGAGATTGAAGTGGAGGCCTATTTGGACGGCGCGTTTATAGACGACGCCATGCACAAGATCGAAATCTATCAGCGCATCGCGGCGGTGCGGACGGAGCAGCATATCGCGTCGCTTTTGGACGAGCTGATCGACCGGTTCGGCGAGCCGACGGAATCGGTGCTTCGGCTGCTGAAGGTTGCGCAAATCAAAAATTATTTACGGAATTTAGGCGTCAAGAGCGTCGTGGAGAAAGAGAACTTTGTGGAATTCACCCTTGCGGAGAATCATAAGGTCGAGCCGGAACGTGTAGTCGCGCTGCGGAAAAAGTTGGGGAAGGCGCTGATGCTGTTGCCGTCCCAGCAGATATTCCGCGTGCGGTTCGGGAAAAAACCGGATCAGGATAAATTGCTGGATATGTTGTTGAACGTCTGCAAGGTGCTGGCAGGGGAACCTGCGGAAGAAAAAGCGGAGAAGAAGGGAGATAAAAGCTGATGGGAACGATAAAGGTGGTCGGGCTCGGGCCGGGGCATTTCGGCGGCATGACCGTCGAGGCCTGGGAGACGATACAAAACGCGTCGCCGCTGATTCTGCGGACGGCGGTGCATCCGACGGTGAATGAGCTGTCGCGTCGGGGAATCGTTTTTTCTTCGTATGATGAGAGGTATGAGAAAGCGGAGAATTTCGAGGCGCTGTATGCTTCCATTGCGGACGACCTTGTCAGCCGCGCCAAAGCGGGGGAAAATATCGTTTACGCGGTTCCCGGAAGTCCGCTGGTGGCGGAGCGGACGGTGGCGCTCCTGCGGGAACGGGCAGAGCGGGAAAACGTGGCCCTGACGATTCTGCCCGGCATGAGTTTTACCGAAGTGCTTTGCGCGCGTCTCGGCGTCGATCCGGTGAACGGGCTTTTGATTATGGACGCCGCCGACCTCGATCGTCTGCCGATGGACTGGCCCACGGGCTTGATCGTGACGCAGGTTTACAGCCAAGCGGTGGCCTCCGAGGCAAAGCTGGCGCTGATGGAATGCTTACCCGACGAATATGAGATCGTGCTTGCGCGGCGAATCGGCCTTCCCGACGAGAGCGTGCGGAGAATCCCGCTGTACAGTCTCGATCGTCAGCCGGATATCGATTATCTGACGAGCCTTTATGTGCCGCCGTTGCCGCGGGCGGCCCGTTTCGATTTTTCGCCGCTCACGGATATCATGCGGCAGCTTCGCGAGCCGGGCGGATGCCCGTGGGATCGGGTGCAGACGCCGGAAAGTCTCAGGAAGCACGTATTAGAGGAAGCCTACGAAGTCGTCGAGGCCATCGACGAGAAAGACGCGGGGCTCTTGGCGGAGGAACTGGGCGACCTGCTGCTTCAGATTGTGTTTCAGGCACGCATTGCCGAGGAGGCAGGCGTTTTCTCCATGCAGGACGTGGTGGACGGAATCACGGAAAAGCTGGTGCGTAGGCATCCGCATATTTTCGGGGACGTGCAGGCGGAAGACGCCGCGGCGGTGCTGGCAAATTGGGAAGCCATCAAGCGGAAGGAGAAGCCCGAGCGCAAGTCGCGTCTTGACGGCGTGCCGAAGGAGTTGCCCGCTCTGATGGCGGCGGCGAAGCTTCAGGGGAAAGCGGCGGACGCGGGCTTCGATTGGGACGACGTCGCGCCCGTATTTGAGAAATGCCGCGAAGAATGGCAGGAACTGAAAGAAGCGGTCGGGCAAAAGGACGCGGCGCATATTGAAGAAGAACTGGGCGATCTCCTTTTCGCAGTTGTCAATCTCTCGCGCTTTCTGAAGGTCAACGCCGAGCTTGCGCTTTTGGCGGCCAACCGGAAATTCAAGAGGCGGTTCCGCAAGGTGGAAGAGAAGGTCGAGGCCGCCGGCGGCGACTGGAAACAATTTACGCTGCAAGAGCTCGATGCGTTTTGGGACGAAGCGAAACGGGCGGAAGGAAAATAGGATGCCGGAAAATAATTCTAGCGTTTGCTGCGGGACTTGTTCCACGGTTTTCCTGTGACGTTTTACCTATTTGTTATTTTTTTCTTTTTTTTAGAGCCGGAAAAGAAGGATTTTTTTGAGAAACGGCGAAATTTTTCCGTCGGTATCTCGTAATCATCATTATTATAGGGAGGCTGTGTACATGAATAAGGCAGAATTGGTCGGGAAAATGGCAGGCAAAGCGGGTCTGACGAAGAAGGATGCGGAGAAGGCGCTGAATGCGTTCGTCGCCAGCGTGCAGGAAGCTCTTGTCAAGAAGGACAAGGTTCAGCTGATCGGCTTCGGCACCTTTGAGGTCAAGGAGCGCGCCGCTCGTATGGGCCGTAATCCGCAGACCGGAGCGGCAATCAAGATTGCGGCTTCGAAAGCGCCGGTATTCAAAGTTGGCAAGGCTCTGAAAGACGCCGTCAACAAAAAGAAGAAATAAGATACGGAAGCCGAAGGGGCTGCCGGACGAAGGAGTTCTTTCGTTCGGCGGCTCCTTTTTCGTTGCGGATAAAGATTGTTTTCAGCTTGGGAGGACGTTCACGTGGAGGAAATGAAAAATCGGGGCGTGTTGATTGCCGGAGGGACGTCCGGCGTCGGCCTTGCGGCGGCGCGGATTTTTCTTTCGGAAGGCGCGCAGGTGGTCTTGGCGGGCAGAGACGCCGCGCGGGGCGAGGCTGCTCTTCGGGATTTGGAGGGCGGCGAGCGGGCGTTTTTTATTGCCGCTGACGTGCGGGCACCTTCGTCCTGCGACGCATTGGCAAAAGAAGCGAAGGAACGGATGGGACGTCTCGACGTGCTGATGAATTCCGCAGGCGTCTATCGGGAAGAAGCGGCGGAAGAACTGACGGAAGCTTCCTATGCAGAGATCATGGATACGAACGTCAAAGGCACGATGTTTATGGCGCGGGCGGCGCTGCCGTTTTTGCGGGAAACGAAGGGAAATATCGTTAATGTTGCTTCGGACGCGGGACTCAAAGGGAATTATCTTTGCAGTCTTTATTGCGCGTCCAAGGGAGCGGTGGTGCTTTACACCCGCGCCTTGGCGATAGAGGCGGCGCGTTTTGGCGTGCGCGTGAACTGCGTCGCTCCCGGCGACGTGCTGACGCCGATGACGGAAGCGCAGCTTGAAAAAGCGCCGTCGCGAGAAGAAGGCTTGTCAGCGATGGCTTCCGTATATCCGATGGGACGCATAGGAACGGCGGAAGAGGTAGCCGCGGTGGCGTATTTCCTCGCGTCGCCGAAAGCGTCTTTTGTGACCGGCACGTGTTGGAGCGTGGACGGGGGAATTACGGCGTAATTATCCGTTTTTTGTCGTCCAGTAGGGAAGGCTAATTTTGAAAAAACTGAATCGTATTCTATATAAATTTGCAACGCTGCAAGAATCAAGAATTCTTGCAGCGTTTCGTATGATTGCCATAATGCTTGCGGTTGTGCTACAATGAATCCGAATTAGGAGGTTTGTCGATGCGGGAGAAGCATTTCCTGATTATCGCGGCGTCCATCGGTTCCGGGCATATCAAGGCGGCCGAGGCGGTGGGGGACGCGCTGAAAACAAAATATCCCGACGCGCAGATCCATACCGAGGATTTTACGATGTGGCGCATTTCATGGGCGACGGCATTCATGAAAGCGTGTTATCTTTTTATGCTGCGTTTTATCCCGAATCTGTACGAGCTGATGTACCGATTTACCGGCGGGCGCGCCGGGGGGCTTTCCGTGCAGAGCCTGATTTCCGCGTTTACGGCGAGGGATATCGCCGCGCTGGTCAAGAAATATCATCCGGAGGCAGTGATTTGTACTCACCCGTTTCCGGCCGGGGCGGCTTCGTGGAGGAAAAAACGCCATCCCGACGAGTTCCTGTTTTCGACGGTTATTACCGATTATTCCGTGCATCAGATGTGGATATATCCGAACGTCGACTGTTATTTTGTCGCCCGGGAGGAAATGAAGACCGACTTGATTGCCGCAGGTCTTCCGGCGGAAAGGGTCTTTGTCACGGGGATTCCCGTGGTTTCCAAATTTCATCGAAAAGAGGACAGGGAGGCGCTTTTGGAAAGCCTCGGCCTGTCGGCGGATCGGAAAACGGTGCTCTTGATGGGCGGGGGCCTCGGAATCGGCGGGCTCGACGCGGCGCTGCGTACGTTGGAAAAGATGACGGTGCCGATACAGATGCTGGTTGTGGCCGGGAAGAATAAGAATCTTCGGCTGCGGGCGGAACAGATGGCGCAATCCTCCAACCATAAGATTCTCGTATGGGGATATTCTCCGCGTGTAAGGGAGTTTATGGCGATTGCGGATTTTATCATTACAAAGCCGGGGGCGTTGACGATCAGCGAGGCACTTGCCTCCGAGCTTCCGATGCTGCTGCACGATCCGATTCCCGGTCCGGAAACGGAAAACGCCGTGTATATCGCTCGGAAGGGCGCTGCGGTTTGGGCGAATACCGAGGAAAAACTTGCCGATGCGATAGAGCGGCTGCTTTCGTCGGAAGAGCTGTTGGCTGAGATGCGCGAGCGCGCGCATGAAATGAAGAAGCCGTATGCGGCGCGCGATATAGCGGAATATTTTTCCGAAGCGTATGAACGTTTTTCCGACTTTAAAAAAATACATGGAAGGTAGCCGTTTTTTTGCAGGGATTTTTTTCTTTACCACGAATATTTATATATTAAGTTAGTTACATTGACCGTATTTAGGTGAGATTATGACGCTGAGAAAGCTGGAAAAACAGGCTGACGGAAACTTTGTATGCCCCGAATGCGGAAAACCGCTCCGGTTCAAGGACGGCGAATTCGTGGCGGTGGTAGACGGTCAGCTTGATATGGATAATTATAAACCGCGTTATATCTGCGACGACTGCCAGGTATATTATCGGGCTGTGTTGACGACGGATTATTACGACGTCTTTCCGTTGGACGGCGCGGAAAAAAACCAAAAAGCGAAAAGCAAGCCGTCTGCCCCGCCCGCCGCGGAAAAACCGGCGGGGAAAGGGCCGATTGCTCTGCCCAAGGAGCCCAAGGGCGACGAAAAGTGTCCCGTATGCGGCAATTTGTTCCGGTTTGTCGACGGCGGGGCGGTGCGCGTCGTCAACGGACAGGTCGATATGGAGAATGTCAAGCCGAAGTATGAGTGCGATACTTGCGGCGTCTTTTATCGCGAAGTGCTGTCTTCGGGTTTTTATCTTCCGTATCCGCAGATGGAGGAAGATAAAATATCCGCGCCATCTCCGAAGAAGAAGAAAAAGAGCGACGTTCCGCCCCCAAAGGAAGAGCCTTCGGCCGCCGGAAGGGAGCCGATCGCGCTTCCGCAAGTTCCTACGGGAAAAGAAAAATGCCCTGTTTGCGGAGAGCTTTTCCGGTTCGTGGAAGGCGGAGCGGTGCGCGTCGTCAATGGACAGGTCGATATGGAGAACGTCAAGCCGAAGTATGAATGCGATACTTGCGGCGTCTTTTACAGGGAAGTTCTGACCTCGGGATTTTATACCGCGTTTCCGCAGGAAGAAGAGGACAAGCTTCAGGCGAAGGCAAAGCCGAAGAAGCCGTCGAAAAAGGCTAAGCCGAAAAAGCTTCGCCCGACGGGAGATTTGGCTCCCATGATCTTGAAGCCGGACGAGAACGGGAAGTGCGAATGCCCGCGCTGCGGCGAGATGATGGATTACGTGGAGGGCGGAGCGGTACGTTTGGTTGACGGAAAGCCGGATATGGACGACGTGCTGGCTCATTTCTGTTGCGAGAGCTGCGGCGCGGTCTTCCGGCGGATTGTCAATACGGATTATTATCAGTTCTCGGAGAAATAGATCCTTCAAAAACGTAAAAAATCGCGGATATTTCTTGATTTTTTCTTGCAAATCGACCGAATTATTAGTATTATAAACAATAGATACTTTTAGAATTTGGTTTTCATGCGGACCATGGTGCGGGGTTGTCCGTTCCTGCACGGTGGATGGCTGCGCAGTCGCCGATTTTGGCAGATATCGGTGACCGATATGAGTAAGAAAGGCGGGGGCAAAACGGATGGAGGAGAAAAAAGGCGGCTGGATGCCTAATCTGTTCACCATCATTGTCGTGCTTTGGCTTCTCGGTTTCGGTTATAAGTTTTATATACAGCAATCTCATTTGGACGAGGTTGCGGACGATCGTGCTGTGGCGGTTACGAGACTGGAAGAAGCGCGGGCTCGCAATGCGGAACTGAAAAAAGAGCGCGACAGCATGGACAAGCCGGAGTTCATCGAGAAAGTCGCTCGGGAAGAATTGGGTATGACGCGTCAGGGAGAAATGCCTTATATTCCGGGCAAGAAATGACCGTTTCGCCGTTGACAGGCATGGAGCGGCAAGAGTATAATAAATCGGATTTCAAAAAGATTCATGTTTTATAATTACTTTGAGGAGGAACGATTTTGTCGATTGAAGTTGGCGGCGTGGTGGAAGGAACGGTCACCGGCATTACAAAGTTTGGCGCATTCGTCGATTTGACGGACGGAAAGGTGGGACTTGTCCATATCTCGGAAGTTGCGGACGTTTATGTAAACGACGTCAAAGACTTTTTGAAGGTGGGACAAAAAGTCAAAGTCAAAATTTTGAGTGTGGATGATCACGGCAAAATCGGTCTTTCGATAAAGCGTTTGCAGCCTAAGAAGCCGGAGGTTCCGGAAGGAGCGCCAGCACAATCTGCGAATCCGGCGCGCCGTCCTGTCAGCAACGATTTCCGCGGCAGACCGGCGGGACGTTACCCGGCAGGCCCCGTTTCCTTCGAGGACAAGCTCTCCAAGTTCCTGAAGGACAGCGACGAACGGCTGACCGATCTTCGCAGGAAAACGGATTCCAAGCGGGGCGGTCGCGGCTCCAGACGTTCCGGCTGACAGATAAAACAAAGCACTCTGAAAAGAGTGCTTTTCTTGGTTTACGGGAGAATGCAAATGGAGTTTGAGAGCCGCGCGGACGCTTTTGTGAGACGGCATGAGATTTTTTCTGTGGGCAGCCGTATTGTTGTCGCTTGTTCGGGAGGTCCCGATTCTTTGGCGTTGGCGTCGGTTCTGTTGGCGCTTCGGGATAAGTGGCGTCTTTCGCTTCGAATCGCGCATTTTGAGCACGGGATACGGGGCGCGGATTCTCTGACCGACGCCCGCTTTGTGCAAGCTTTCGCAGAGGAGCACGGGGTTCCGTGCGACGTCGTTCGCGAGGATATTCCCGCCTATGCCGCAAGAGAAGGTCTTTCGTTGGAGACGGCGGCGAGGGCTCGTCGATACGCTTTTTTGGAAAATGTAGCGCAGGCAATGGGAGAAAACTCTCTCATCGCGACGGGGCATCATGCGGGCGATCAGGCGGAAACGGTTTTGATGCATTTGTTACGGGGAAGCGGCGTTGACGGGCTCGCGGGCATGCGTCCGCGGCGGGGCAATCGAATCCGTCCGTTGCTTTTCGCCTCGCGGCAGGATATTTTGCGATATTTGGAAGAAACGGGCTTGGAGCCGCGATGGGATGAGACGAATTTTCAGGCCGACGCCGCGCGAAATCGCGTACGTTTGGAGATCTTGCCCGCGCTTCGCCGATACAGCCCGTCCGTCGACGACGCGTTGTGCCGACTGGCTGACGCGGAGGCGGAGATTGTTGATTTTCTGGAGCAGTCGGTGGACGAGGTATGGGAAGACGTGGCGGAACGCCGGGATGGGGCGTTTCTCCTCCGGCGGGAAGCGTATCGGGCGCAGCCCGCTGCCGTTCGGAAAGCCCTTTTACGTCGGTTGGCGGAAGAAATTGGATTGCGGCAGAGCCTTTTTCATTCGCATTACGAAAGCCTTGACGAGTTCTGCCAATGCAGTGAAACCGGGAAGCGTTTGGCGCTGCCGCAAAACCAAATTGCGGAGTGCCGGTATGACGAGGTGCTTTTCCGTAAGACGGCGGAAGCTTCGCAGGAATGGGAAGAGACAAACCTGTCCCTTTCAGGTTCTACACGGATTGAGGCCATAGGCCTGACGATCTGCGCTTCGCCGTGGAAGCAGGGAGATGAGCTTCCTGATGTGTCGGCAGCCGTCGTCGACGTCGATACGTTGGAGCAGCCTCTGGTCGTGCGAAAAAGACGCGACGGCGATTCTTTTCGGCTCGAAAGCGGCGGACGGCAAAAGGTAAAGGACCTCCTGATCGACAAAAAAGTGCCGCGGGAATTCCGTGACCGCGTGCCGATTTTTTCGGCGGGCGGAGAGATATTTTGGGTTGGGGGCATTCGGCGGGCGGCGATTGCGCTTGTCACAAACGATACGAAACGCGCCGCCGCGCTTCGCCTTGTATGGGACGATACACGACACACAAAAGGGGAGAACCGGACATGATGACAGATGATTTGAAGAGCGTGCTTTTCACGGAGGAACAGATCGCAACACGGGTCGCGGAGCTGGGGGCGGAGCTGACGCGGGACTACGCGGGCAAAAATCCGCTCGTCGTCGGAATCCTGAAGGGCGCGTCCGTGTTCACGACGGATATCGTCCGAAAAATCGAGACGCCGCTGCAGATTGACTTTATGGTCGTATCGAGCTACGGGGCGGGCACAAAGACCAGCGGAACGGTCAAAATCCGTAAAGATTTGGACACCGACGTCAGGGACCGGCATGTAATCATTTGCGAGGATATCATTGATTCCGGCGTTACGATGAGCAACCTGTTCGCGCTGCTCGAAACGCGCAAACCCGCCAGCTTGAAGCTCTGCGCGCTGCTCTCGAAGCCCGCGCGGCGGGAGGTCGACGTGAAGATTGATTACTGCGGCTGGGAGGTACCGGACGAGTTCCTCGTCGGCTACGGCCTCGATTATGCGGAGCATTATCGGAATCTCCCCTGCATCGGCGTCCTGAAGCCGGAAATATATTCTTAATTGTATGCTTGGCGGTTTGATGATATAATAATATGAATGCTTGAATTGATTTCTTCCCGGCAGGGGAAGGGGGATATGTTTGTTGAATCGGTTTATGAGAAATATCGGCTTCTATTTGCTGATTATTTTTATCGCCATTACGTTTATCGACTATTTTTCCGTCAAGACCACTACAAAGCAGGAGATGGGATATTCCGCTTTCCTGCAGGAAGTGGACAAGGGCGAAGTGGCGAAGGTCACGATGATGAACAACGTCATCGAAGGCGTTCTGACGGACGGGACGGAGTTCACCACCGTGACGCCGGACGCGCCGAACGACGACGCTACTCTTGTGAAACGGCTGCAGGAAAAGAACGTCGAGATTCGGGCGAAAAATCCGCCGGAACCGCCTTGGTGGACGGCTGTAATTTCTTCGGTGCTCCCCATTCTGCTCTTAGTAGGCGTTTGGTTCTTCATCATGCAGCAGACGCAGGGCGGCGGCGGCCGCATGATGTCTTTCGGCCGCAGTCATGCGCGCATGAGCGGCGCGGACAAGGTCAAAGTGAATTTCGGCGACGTGGCCGGGGCGGACGAGGCGAAACAGGAACTGGAAGAGGTAGTGGAGTTCCTGCGGCAGCCTAAAAAATTCAACGATCTTGGCGCGCGAATTCCGAAAGGCGTGTTGCTTTTCGGCCCTCCGGGTACGGGAAAGACATTGTTGGCACGCGCTGTGGCGGGCGAAGCGGGAGTTCCGTTCTTCAGCATCAGCGGCTCGGATTTTGTCGAGATGTTTGTCGGCGTGGGCGCTTCCCGCGTACGCGACCTGTTTGACCAGGCAAAACGGAACGCTCCTTGTATCGTTTTCATTGACGAGATCGACGCCGTAGGGCGTCAGCGCGGAGCCGGCGTCGGCGGCGGGCATGACGAGCGCGAGCAAACGCTGAACCAGCTGCTTGTGGAAATGGACGGCTTTGCGGCAAACGAAGGCATTATCATCATCGCGGCGACCAATCGCCCCGATATTCTCGATCCGGCGCTCCTTCGTCCGGGACGTTTCGATCGCCAGATTGTCGTCGACAAGCCGGACGTACGCGGGCGTCTTGCAATCCTGCAGGTTCATACCAAAGGAAAACCGGTGGACGAAGATGCGGATCTCGACGTCTTGGCGCGGCGCACGCCCGGTTTTACGGGGGCGGACTTGTCCAACCTTGTGAATGAAGCGGCGCTTCTCTCCGCGCGGCGTAATCGGAAGACGATCAACATGGATGCGCTGGAAGAATCCATTGAGCGCGTGATGGCGGGCCCCGAGCGCAAGTCCCATGTTATGAGCGACAAAGAGAAGCGGCTGACCGCCTATCATGAGGGCGGCCATACGTTGATCGGCATGATGCTTCCGAATGCCGACCCCGTGCACAAGGTCACGATTATTCCGAGAGGCCGCGCGGGCGGATATACGTTGATGCTTCCGAAAGAAGACCGATCCTACGAGACGAGGGGCGAGCTCCTTGACCGTCTGAAAACGCTTCTTGGAGGCCGCGTGGCGGAAGAAGTCGTGCTCGGCGAGATCAGCACCGGCGCGTCCAGCGATATTCAGCGGGCGACGCAGATCGTGCGCAGCATGATTACGCAGTACGGCATGAGCAATGTTCTCGGTCCTGTGACGTATGGGGAAGGACGCGACCATCAGGTTTTCCTCGGACGCGATTTCAACAATCAGCGCAATTATTCGGAAGAGGTCGCCGCGGAAATCGACAAGGAAGTCCGCCGTTATGTGGAGGACGCTTATGAAGAGTGCCGCAAGATCATCACCGAAAATATCGACAAACTGCATTTGATTGCCGAAGCGCTGATGGAGCGCGAGACGCTTGACGCGGCTGAACTGGAAGAACTGATGAAGACAGGGAAGATTACCGATAAGCCGAAGGACGAGGAAGAACCGCCAGAGGGTGAGGACAATACGCCGCTGATGATGCCGATTCCGACGACGCCTGCGGTATCCGTGGAGGTCTCGGGGCTTTCGGAGGAGTCGAAAGGAACTCCGGTTACAACGCCGGAACCCAAATTCAATATTACGGATCACCATCGTTCGTGAGTGATTTCGTCCATAAAAAGCGCCGCCTGCGGATTCGCAGCGCGGCGCTTTTGTATGGTCGGCTATGGTATGAAAAAGCCCCGCGTTTTTGCGGGGCTTTCGTCGGCTATGGTTATTGTACGACGGCGCCGGTGCTGGCGGAAGTCGTCATTTTTGCGTAGCGGGCGAGGTAGCCCGTCTTGATTTTCGGTTCGGGCTTTTTCCACGCTGCTTTGCGCTTCGCAAGCTCTGCGTCGTCGACTTTCAGTTCAAGCTTGCGGTTCGGAATGTCAATGGAGATGACGTCCCCGTCCTTGATAAGGGCGATGGGGCCTCCTTCCATGGCTTCCGGCGAGATGTGGCCGATGCAGGCGCCCTGGCTTGCGCCGCTGAAACGTCCGTCGGTAATCAGGCCGACTTTGAGGCCCGCGCCTGTAATGGCTGCCGTCGGGTTCAGCATTTCCTGCATACCCGGACCGCCTTTCGGTCCTTCATAGCGGATGACCACGACGTCGCCGTCATGGATATCGCCCGCCATGATGGCGTCGATGGCCGCCGTCTCGGAGTCGTAGCATTTTGCCTTGCCCTCGTAGACGAGCATATCCTCGCTGACCGCCGAGGCCTTGACGACGGCATAGTCGGGGCAGATATTGCCGCGCAGGATGGCGATGCCGCCTTCCTTGCGGTATGGATCGTCCACGCTGCGGATTACGTCGGGACGGACAATTTTAGCGTCCTTGATGCGGTCTCCCAATTTCCCCGTAACAGTCAATGCGTCAAGGTGCAAAAGATTTTTCTTTGCCAGTTCGTTCATGACTGCGGAGATGCCGCCGGCCTCGTCCAAATCCTGCATGTGGTGTTTTCCAGCTGGGCTGAGTTTTGTGATATACGGCGTGCGGCGGCTGATTTCATCAAACAGGGGAGCGGGGATTTCGATTCCCGCTTCGTGGGCGATGGCGGTCAGATGGAGCACCGTATTCGACGAACCGCCGATGCCCATATCCGTCGTGATAGCGTTTTCAAAGGCCTCGCGCGTAAGAATGTCGCGGGGGCAGATATTCTTCTTCACCAAATCCATTACGACCGCGCCTGCGCGTTTTGCCAAAAGACGGCGCGCGCCCGTATGGGCGGCCGGAATCGTCCCGTTGCCGGGAAGTCCCATGCCGAGGGCTTCCGTCAAAGAGTTCATCGTATTGGCGGTGAACAGTCCGGCGCAGGAACCGCAGCTCGGGCAAGCGTGGGCTTCGAGCTCCGCCATCTCGTCGGCTTTCATTTTGCCCGCCGCGAATTTGCCTGCCGCCTCAAAGCATTGGCTGACGCTGACGTCCTGACCGTGGAAACGACCGGCCAGCATGGCGCCGCCGCTGACGACTACCGACGGGATATTGAGCCGCGCCGCGGCCATCAGCATACCCGGAACGACTTTGTCGCAGTTCGGAATCAGGACGAGACCGTCGAACCCGCTTGCCGTCGCCACGGCTTCGATGGAGTCGGCAATCAGCTCGCGGCTGGCCAGCGAGAATTTCATCCCCGTATGGCCCATGGCGATGCCGTCACAAACGCCGATAGCCGGGAATTCCATCGGCGTACCGCCAGCGGCCGCCACGCCAAGCTTTGCGGCTTCGGTAATTTCCCGGAGATGCATGTGGCCGGGAATTACTTCGTTGAAGGAATTGCAAATGCCGATCAAAGGTTTTTCCAAATCTTCCGGGCCGAATCCCAAAGCGTAGAACAGGGAACGGTGGGCGCAACGTGTTGGCCCTTTTTTGACAGCGTCACTTTTCATTTTTTTCTCTCCCAACATGTAAATTATAAAGCGGAAGCGCAAATATTGCGCCCCGCTCAGGAAAAACAGAATAATAAATTTTAATTGAAGGAACCAAACGGCGTAGTGAAGCGGACAAAGGAACGTCCGCAGGAGCAAGGCTCGTTCAGACGCATGACCGTCTGACCCGTCCGATAACGGATCAGCGGCAGCGCTTCCGCCGTCAGCGATGTCAAAATCAATTCGCCCATGCAGGACGGATCGTTGATGGTAGTCTCCTCTCCGAAGGCGGCCACTTCAGGATAGAAATAATCTTCCTGCAGATGATGCCCGACGTGTTCCTTGCATTGATAAAACATGCCGCCGGTGCCGAAGGAGGAAGACGCGAAGAAATTATAGACCTGCGTTCCCATTCGATTCCGCATGTGGATTTTCAACGGATTCTGCAGATTCTCGTTAAAGCAGAGGATCGTCGTCAAGTTAAAATCTTTAATGTCGCGGCCCATGGCCTGCGCTTGGATGACGAGGCGCAGGACGCGGCGCGCGGAGCCGATGATAATGCTGAGATAGGTTGCGTCCAAAAGCTTGATGGCGCGTTCGTATTCCGTACCCAAAGGAACGACCGTGGTTCCCAGCACTTCCAACGCGTATTGCGTATCCATCAGGCTGCTGTCCGCCAAGTCCCCCAAAACGCCGACTACCGAAGCTCGGCTGATATCCGCCGCAACCAAAGACCGCGTCATCATTTCCACGTTGCAGGCGATATCGCGGGCTGTGTACATGCGGATAATCGGCGTAGGATGCTCCCAAAGACTGATTCGGGAAATGGCGCTGAAAGGCAAAGTGAGAAACTCATGGGGCGAATGTTCTTGAAGTTCCCGCTCGGTAGTGAACGGGAACTTTGTGATGTCTTCCAGCGTGTGGAGGTCGTCCGGCTTCACGCCGGCGGCGTCGAATTTTCGTTTGTAGATGCCGCTCTTTTCATAAGCCCACGCCACTGTTTTTTTGAGACGCTGTAACTGAAGCTCGCGCAATTCGTCCTGCGTCATCTGTTCAAGCTGCGGGTTTGCAAACATCCAACCACCGACCTTTGCCCCTGTCGTCGCGATACGACTTCGAAACGAACTCAAATAGAATGATTCATCAATTATAACGGCTTCTGATAGAAGAACGGCTTGTAGTTGACATAGCCCATATTGCGGGAGTTCAGGATCGCCTCGGTGGCGCCGACGAACAGGATTCCGCCCGGCTTCAGCGACGCGAAGAAATTCCTGTAAAGCGTGTCCTTCGCTTCCTCAGTAAAGTAAATGACGACGTTGCGACAAAGAATCAAGTCGAAGCCCTTCTCGAACGGATCCTTCAACAGGTTGTGCCGCTTGAATTCGACGCACTGCTTGATTTCGTCCTTGATCGCGAATCTGCCGTCCGAAGTCTTGGTGAAATATTTATCCTTGCGCTTCGGGTCGAGAGCTTTCAGCTCGTTTTCGGTGTACATGCCGGCTTTTGCCTTTGCGATGATTTCGATATCGAGATCGGTGGCGAGCAGGCGGTGTTTCGTGTTCGGGGTCATTTCCTTCAGGATCATCGTCAACGAATAGACCTCCGCGCCGATGGAGCAGCCCGCGCTCCAGATATTGAGCTTCGGTGAACGCTTCAGAAGCTCGGGCATGACCTCTTTCTCGAGCTGGCTGAATTTGTCCGGCGTGCGGTAGAATTCAGACACGTTGATGGTCAGATACTCGATGAACGCCGCGAAATCGTTCTTGTCTTTGCAGACATGGTCGAAATATGCCACAAAAGAGTCCATTTCGGAGCGCGTGACGAGATTGCTGATGCGGCGCTTCATTTGGGCTTCTTTGTAAAGATCGAGATCGATTTCCGTCTTCGCTTTCAGTTTTTGCTTAAAGGTTCCCCAATCTTTTTCGTCCATCATAAGAATTCTCTCCTTTTGGGATAGGAATGTTTAGATAATCTTTTAGTAAAGAATCTTTAATTATAGATAAATTCTACCTTCATTTCTAAAATCCTCTTTTTGATGTAACTTTTTTAAGAATTATTTCACATAATGACTAAAGCTTCCGATAGCCATTTTTGGGAAAGAATCGCGCAGCGTCCGAAGGAAGGACGTTGGCCCTAAAATTTTTCCCTGCTTTTTGGGCATGACGTCGAGAAAGACGTCCGGGTCGATGTTCAGATTCCGGATTTGAATCATCTGCACGGGGAGCTCGCGGAAAAAGTCCAGCCATGCGGCGAGTTCTTCTTCGCGGTCGTTGAATCCGGGAAAATACAGGAGATTCAGCGACACGTAAACATTGTGTGCCAAAGCGTAACGGATAGAGGCTTTGACGTTCGCCAAAGGATAGCCCGCCCGGTAATAGGCGTTGTAGCTTTCCTCCCGGGCGCTGACGATGCTGACGCGCATAGTGTCGAGGCCTGCGTCCACGATTTTTATGATGCCTTCGGTAAATCCGGCGTTCGTATTGATATTGAGCTGTCCGCGATTTGTTTCTTTTCGGACGGCTTTGACGCTCTCCGCGATGACGTCCGCCGCCAGCGACGGCTCTCCCTCGCATCCCTGCCCGAAGCTGACGATGGCGTCCGGCGCTTCCGACAGATGATAAACGGCAAGCTCCGTTATTTCCTTCGCCGTCGGGGCGAAGGCGATGCGGCTCTGGGGCGACGGGCAGCACTCGGCGGGCTGGAGGGAAATGCATCCAAGGCAGTTCGCGTTGCAAACCGGGGAAGCGGGGATTCCGGCCTCCCAACGATGGTAAAACAAATTCTGCGCGGTGCAGCAGTGCCATTCGAGCGAGCAGTTCGCTAAATGGGACACAAGACGGTTTTCCGGGAATTTTTTCCGCAGCTCGCGGACATGGCGCTTCAATGCGCGGGTGTTATATTTCATCGGGTCCCATTTGTCGTTTTTATCGGTGTAGAGAGCCGCCGCGTAAAGCCGTCCTTTGCGGAGCGCCACCGCCGTATAGCCGAACAGCGGGAGCATCGAGGCGCCGCTTTCTTTCTGGAATGCGGGCAGCAGCAGACGCGTGTAGCCCGCCGGGAGAACGGCCGACACCGCACGCCCCGGAAGCGTCGTCAGGTCTCCGTTTTTGTCGTAACCGACGGCGCGGCGTTCCGGCAGGAACATCAGATCGGCGGAATCCGGCAGCGGAATCAGCATGTCCTCCGTCAGCCGGACGGTCTCTTCGCCGAGACGCGCCGCGCCCGCCATGCCCGCCGCGAAGAAGATCTCCCCGTTTTCGTCTGCGTAAAGCGCTGTGATCTTAGCCATCGAGATTCTTCTCCGTTTCCGGCTGCCCTTCATTTTCCGTTGGTCCGTCGGGAGCGTTTGCTTCGTTTTGTAAGCGCTGCTCTTCTTCGTTTTCCGACGGCTTCGGATCCTTCGGTTTCTTTTCTTTCTTCGGGTTATATTTATTCATTGCGAGGTCGATTCCCTCCGTCACGATGCACTCGACGGCGGGCAACAAATATTCGATTGCTTCGCGGATTTTTTGCGCGTCCTCGCCGGAGAACGGCGACAGTACATGGCGGATTACCTGTTCGCGTCCATGGACGGGATGACCGACGCCGATGCGGACACGGGGAAAGTTTTCGTCCCTCACATGATAGAGGAGCGACTTCATGCCGTTGTGTCCGCCTGCGCCGCCTTTTTTCCGCAGGCGAATCGTGCCGACGGGCAAATCCATATCGTCATGCGCGACAATCAAATCGCCGGCGTCTAACTTGTACCAAGAGAGCAGCGGTCCTACGGCGCGTCCGCTTTCGTTCATATAAGTCAGCGGCTTCACCAGCAGAATTTTTTCCGCGCCGAGACGCGCTTCCGCCACCAAAGCGTCCTGCTTCGTACGCCAAGCAGTCGCGTCCCATCGCGCCGCCAACGCGTCCGCAAGCATGAAGCCGACGTTGTGCCGCGTCGCCGCGTATTCCGCGCCCGGATTCCCGAGCCCGGCAAACATTTTCATAAACTCAGCCTCCTGTTGCTATTGTACCATGAATTCGGGGAGAGGATAAAGAGATTGTTAAAAATAAATGGGATTTAATTTCTTTCGATATCAAAATTTTTGAGGTAGGAAAGTAGGAAAATAGGAAAGTAGGAAAGTTGGATTTTCCTACCGCAGAAATTTCATAAAAAATGATCCGACGCAAGGCGCATCGGATCATCCATTTTGATTTTACTTATTCCGTTCCCACCGGGTCGCCGACGAGGAACAGATAGGCGAGCACGATGAGACCGAGAGCTATGCGGTACCAGCCGAAAGCTTTGAAATCGTTTTTCTTGATGTAGCGAAGGAGCAGTTTGATAGAAATCACGGAAACGATGAAGGCGGTGGCCATTCCGACGGAGAGGATCAAGATTTCGCCGCCGGTGTAATGCCAGCCGAATTTGAAAAGTTTCAGAAGGCTCGCGCCGAACATGATGGGAACCGCGAGGAAAAAGGTGAATTCGGTGGCGACGAAGCGGGAAGCGCCAAATAAGATTCCTCCGAGAATAGTGGCGCCGGAGCGCGACGTGCCGGGTACGAGGGCCAGCACTTGGAAACATCCAATGATCAGGGCCGTTTTATAGTCCATCTGCGCAAGGCTTTTGATGCGGGGCGTACGGTTCGCGTTCGTGTTTTCGACGACGATGAACAGGATGCCATATATAATCAGGGTAGATGCCACGACGAGGGCCGTCATAAAATGCTGCTCCATATATTTATTGAAAGCAAGTCCGATGACGCCGGCGGGAACGCAGGAGACGATGACTTTTTTCCAGAGTTCGATCGTTTCCTTTTTTTCTGTCCTCGTCTTCCACGAGGAAAAGGGATTCAGTCGGTCGAAGTTCAGCACGACGACGGATAAGATCGCGCCGAGCTGGATCACGACGAGAAACATATCCATGAAGGCTTTGGAAACGTCCAGTTTGATGAATTCGTCCACGAGTATCATGTGACCGGTGCTGCTGATAGGCAGCCATTCGGTAATGCCTTCGACGATGCCGATGATAATCGCTTTGATAAGTTCTGCAAAAGAAAGGTCCACGTTGATTCCTCCAACATATGTATCAAATTTATCGCTTCATTATAAAAGTTCTTTTTCAAAGATTCAATAGGGAAATGGAGGAAAATAACTTGCCCGAATGGCACGGAAATTTAGACAAGCCAGATGGGTAAGTTATTTTTCGACAGTTCCCAAGGCAAGCGATTTTTCCGTTGCAGTTTTTCGCTGAAACATATAAAATACTATTATTGTGAAGGAGTGTGAAAGTATGTCGCTGGCTTTTACGAAATGGCAAGGGTGCGGCAATGATTTCGTTTTGGTCGACGCTCGGAAGGGCGGCATCCCTGCCAACGTCGCGGAGCTTTCCCGGAGCGTTTGCGACCGTCATTATGGGATTGGCGCGGACGGGTTGATTTATGTCCTGTCCTCGTCGGCTGCGGATTTTTGCATGAGAATATTCAATGCGGACGGCAGCGAGGCGGAGATGTGCGGCAACGGTATTCGCTGTTTTGCGCGGCTCGTATATGACGAAGGGATGACTGAGAAGGAAAGTTTCAGCGTGGAAACGGGAGCGGGGATCCTTATTCCGCGTATCGTAAAAGAAAACGGCAAGCCGGTGGGCGTCGAGGTAGACATGGGCGAGCCGGTGTTGGAAGCGAACCGCATTCCCGTGGAGGGATTCGGCGAAGAGCGCGTAATCGCGAAAGAGATTGAAGTTCTGGGGAAAAAATATCAGGCGACGTGCGTTTCGATGGGAAATCCGCATTGCGTCGTGTTTGTCGGCGATGTGGACGACGTGGAAATGGATAAGGTCGGCCCAGCTTTTGAGCGGCATAAATGGTTCCCAAAGAGGACGAATACGGAGTTTGTCGCGGTACGGGACCGGGAGCATCTTCGTATGCGCGTCTGGGAACGTGGCGCCGCGGTGACGCTGGCCTGCGGTACGGGCGCATGCGCGTCTTTGACGGCGGCGGTTCTGAACGGCCGCGCGGAACGGCGTGCAGAGGTAGAGCTTGACGGAGGGCGGCTGACCATCGAGTGGTCGGAGAAAAACAATCATATTTATATGACTGGTCCGGCGGAAAAAGTTTTTTCGGGCGTGTATGAGGAGGGAGAGCAGTGCTGAGAAGCATGACCGGATTCGGAGCCGGGCTTTCGGAAACGGAGGACTACCGGGTTGCGATTGAGGTGAAGGCGGTCAATCAGCGATACCTTGATCTTGATATCCGCGCTCCCCATGTACTCGACGCATTCGCGGAAGCGATAAAGGCAAAAGTAAAAGAGTATGCGTCGAGGGGGAAACTGACCGTCAGCGTGCAATTTATGGATAAGAGGGAGCGGGTTCAGGAGATACGGCTTGACAAACCGTTGGCGATTGCTTACCATAAGGCACTGAACGAGATAAGCGATCTTCTGCGGTTGACGAGACCCGACAATGTGCAAATGATTGCGACGTATCCGGGGGTCTTGACGACGATGGAGACCCAGGACGGTCTTGAGGGAGCGGAGCCTGTGCTCATGGAAGCGCTGGATGAGGCTATGCGCCGTTTCACCGCGATGCGCGAGAAGGAAGGAGAAAATCTCAAATCGGATTTTCTGAAGCGCATAGATATCCTTTCCGGACAGGTGGAAGAAGTCTCGACACTGGGGCCCGAAATCGTCAGGCAATACCGCGAGCGCTTGGAGGCGACCGTCAAGGAAGCGTTGGCAGGAGCGGAAATCGATGAGGCGCGAATCATTCAGGAAGCGGCCATTTATTCGGATCGGGTGAATTTTACCGAGGAGATTGTCCGCCTTCGCAGTCATTTCGAGCAGTTCAGGTCCATTTTGGAGCATGCGGAAGAACCTGTCGGGCGCAAGCTGGATTTCCTCATCCAGGAAATGAACCGCGAAGTCAATACGACGGCTTCAAAAGCGAACAATGTGCATGCGGCGCGGCTTGCGGTGGACATGAAAAGCGAGATCGAGAAGCTGCGGGAGCAGGTTCAAAATATAGAGTAGGGAGACGACGCTATGGAAATGAAATTTATCAATATCGGTTTTGGCAACGTCGTTTCGGCGCATCGCGTCATTTCCATCGTGGCCCCGGAATCGGCGCCGATAAAGCGTATTGTGCAGGAGGCGCGGGACGCCGGCGATTTGATTGACGCGACCTATGGGCGCCGCACGCGGTCGGTGCTGGTCATGGATAGCGGCCATGTGATTCTTTCCGCGGTACAGCCTGAGACGATTGTGAACCGTATTGCGGATAAGGAGGATGCGGGTGCCAAAGCGGAGGATGAGGAGTCATGAGAAAAGGCTTCCTGATTGTAGTATCCGGCCCTTCGGGGGCGGGGAAAGGCACCGTGTGCTCGGCATTTCTCAAAGAGCATGAGGACGTGGCTTATTCCGTATCGGCGACAACCCGCGAGCCTCGCGCCGGAGAGCAGGAAGGCGTCAATTATTATTTCCTTTCCCGCGGCGAATTCGAGTCGATGATCGAAAACGGGGAACTGCTGGAATGGGCGGAAGTTTACGGCAATTATTACGGAACGCCTCTAAAAAAGATAGAAGAAAAGTTATCCAAGGGGCAGGACATTCTGCTGGAGATTGATACACAGGGCGCTCTGAACGTGCAAAAGAAATTCCCGGACGGGGTTTACGTTTTTATTTTGCCTCCCTCCATTGAGGAATTGGCGAAACGGCTTCGTGGCCGCGGCACGGACTCGGAGGAAGCGGTGGAGCGTCGGCTTGCGGCGGCGGCGGGAGAGATTGCCGTTGCAAGAGAATATACCTATACGATTGTGAACGATACGGTGGAGCATTCCGTGCAAACGCTTGCGGCAATTGTTTCCGCCGAGCATGCACGCACGTGCAATAATTTGGAAAAAATCGACGAAATAATTAAAGGAGCGTGAGCGATATGCAGATGGATATTGTACATCCGCCGATGAAAGATCTTTTGACGAAGGTGGACAGCCGCTATACGCTGGCTGTGCTGGCGGCGAAACGCGCACGTCAGCTCTTGGACGGCGCGCAGGTCAAAGTCAAGGTTCCTTCCAATAAAAATGTGACGCGGGCGCTGGCCGAAGTTGTGGAGGACAAGATCGGCTACGAGCGCACCAAGCTCGGAATCAAATAAATAGGAGCGGTAAACATGCTTCAGGGCAAAAAGATACTTCTTGGCGTCACGGGCGGAATCGCCGCATACAAGGCCGTGGAGGTCGTGAGCCGGCTTCGGAAGGCAGGCGCGGAAGTTCGCGTCGTTATGACGCGGGAAGCGACGGAGTTTGTGACGGAGCTGACTTTTCGTGAAATCAGCGGCAATCCTGTGACCGTCGATATGTGGGCGCCTGTGCAGCATTGGAACGTTGCACATATTTCGCTGGCCGAGTGGGCGGACGCGGCGCTTGTCGCTCCCGCTACGGCGAATATTATGGCGAAAGCGGCTTTAGGCATTGCCGACGATATGTTGACGACGACGCTGTTGGCTACGACAGTCCCGGTATTTTTTGCTCCCGCAATGAACAGCAATATGTACGCGCATCCCGCAACGCAGAAGAATATCAATATCCTTGCGGAACGCGGCGCGCACATTATCCCGCCGGGGACGGGGAAGCTCGCCTGCGGCGCGGAAGGTCCGGGGCGGCTTGCAGAGCCGGCGGAGATCGTGGCGGCATTGGAACGGTTTTTCGCGGAGGGAGACCGACTCGCCGGCGTTAAGGTGCTTGTGACGGCGGCGGGGACGATTGAGCCTATCGATCCCGTACGTTATATCGGGAATCGTTCCAGCGGACGCATGGGGTATGCGCTGGCGGAAGAAGCGGCGGCACGGGGTGCGGAGGTCGTACTGGTGTCGGGTCCTTCGGCTTTACAACCTCCGACGGGGTTGAAAAAGTTCATTTCCGTCGAGACGGCGGCGGAGATGCGGGAAGCTGTGCTCAGAGAAGCGGAGACGAGCCGCATTGTCATCAAGGCGGCGGCTGTCGCCGATTATCGTCCGAAAAGCGTTTCCGAGCATAAGATTAAAAAGAATGACGAAGAACTTTCTATTATATTGGAAAAGAATCCCGATATATTGAAAGAGCTTGGGCAAAAGAAACGCCCGGGACAGATTCTGGTCGGATTTGCAGCGGAAACGCAAAATCTTTTGCAGTACGCGCGGGAAAAGATGGAAAAAAAGAATCTCGACTTCATCGTCGCGAACGACGTGACGAAGCCGGGGGCGGGTTTCAACACCGCGACGAATCTCGTCAAAATTATTTCGCGTGACGGCGGCATCGAGGATGTGCCAATGATGACGAAAAGGGAAATCGCGAAGCGCATTTTTGACCGCGTGCTGCCTGAGCAATAAAAAGATATAAGGAGACGGCTTTGCGGAAGAAGGCAGATTCGCGAAGCCGTCTTTTTCATTTATTACAGGCGAATTTGGTACTGCAATTTGAACCGCGTATCATAATTGGATGAAACCTTAAAAAACAAACTCTTTTTGATTTTACGCATTTTCCCCCTTTACAAACAATTCGGCTTATGGTATGATTTCTATCTGTCAGCCGATGATTACGGCAGAACATCGCGGGATGGAGCAGTTGGTAGCTCGTCGGGCTCATAACCCGGAGGTCAGAGGTTCAAGTCCTCTTCCCGCAACCAAATGGGTAGGTGCCCGAGTGGTTAAAGGGAACAGACTGTAAATCTGTCGCTTAACGGCTACGCTGGTTCGAATCCAGCCCTGCCCACCATCATATCGCGGGATAGAGCAGTTGGTAGCTCGTCGGGCTCATAACCCGGAGGTCAGAGGTTCAAGTCCTCTTCCCGCAACCAAGTGTTTAGTGCTGATGTAGCTCAGTCGGCAGAGCGTATCCTTGGTAAGGATAAGGTCACCGGTTCAATCCCGGTCATCAGCTCCATTGATAAATTGATATGGCGGAATAGCTCAGTTGGCTAGAGCATGCGGTTCATACCCGCAGTGTCGAGAGTTCAAATCTCCCTTCCGCCACCAAAGAAAGTTTATCCCTGCCTTGCGCGGGGATTTTTTGTATCCGCTACATATTTTTATTGACACGTGAAAGCAAGTATGCTAAATTATATCAGCGACGTTTTGTGCGCGTTTTATTTTTGTGTAATGAGTGAGGAGTGCATACAATGGCCAAGACTGCGAACCGCAACGCGATTACGTTGGCCTGTACGGTTTGCAAGAACCGCAATTACAGGACCAACAAGAACAAGAAGAACGATCCCGATCGTATCGAGATCAACAAGTACTGCAAGTTCTGCAAGAAGCACACGCCGCATAAGGAAACGAAGTAATATCCTGCCGGCGGCCTGAGGATGTGAAAGTTTTGGCGGAAGAGAAAGCATTGACGGCCTCGTCGGAGTCCGGTTTCAATCTCATAAAGTTTCTCGGCGAGGTCAAGGCCGAGATGGGGAAGGTATCGTGGACTTCAAGACGTGAGCTCGTGACGGACACCGCTGTCGTTGCCGTCGCGGTCGTGATCGTCTGCGCGCTGATTTGGATCTGCGATACGTTTTTTTCCAGATTGTTTACGCTCATTTTACGATAAGGCGGAGTCGGACGATGGAAGAAGAAAGACAGGAAACGGAAGAAAAACAGAATCCGGAAAAGCACTGGTATGTCATTCATACCTATTCGGGTTATGAAAATAAAGTCAAGGCCAATTTAGAGCGCAAGATTCGTTCGATGGGGCTTGAGAACAAGATCTTCAACGTCATTGTTCCGATGGAAGACGACGTGGAGATGCAGAACGGCCGCAAGAAGATCGTCAAGCGCAAGGTGTTCCCGGGCTATGTGCTGGTACAGATGGTCGTAGACGATCAATCGTGGTACGTCGTTCGCAATACGCCGGGCGTTACCGGTTTTGTCGGGTCTGTTTCAACCCAGCCGATTCCGTTGACGGAAGAGGAAGTCAACCATATCTTGAGGCCTGAGGGCGAGAGCATCAGAAGACGGCCGACGCTTGACGTACAGCCGGGCCAGCAGGTGCTGATCAATTCCGGGGCTTTTGAGAGCTTGCCGGCGACGGTCGCCGAGGTCGATCGCGAACGAGGAAAACTCAAAGCCGTGGTCGAGATGTTTGGCCGAGAGACGGTCGCGGAATTGGATTTTGAACAGGTAGAAAAGATTTAAGATATAAACAGACAGTCACTGTAAGGAGGTGTAAGCATACATGGCAAAGAAAGTTGCAAAGCTCGTCAAGCTGCAAGTCCTGGCAGGCAAGGCTACGCCGGCTCCTCCGGTAGGTCCCGCGCTCGGTCAGGCAGGCGTGAATATCATGGCGTTTGTCAAGGAGTTCAATGAGCGGACGGCGAAGCAGGCCGGTCTTATCATCCCGGTGGAAATCACCGTGTTTGAAGATCGTTCCTTCACGTTCATCACGAAGACGCCGCCGGCGGCGGTGCTGCTGAAAAAAGCGGCGAACCTTGAGAAGGCGTCCGGCGAGCCGAACAAAACGAAGGTTGCAAAACTTCCGCGAGCAAAGGCGCAGGAAATTGCACAGCTTAAAATGCAGGATTTGAACGCTGCCGACCTCGAAGCGGCTACCCGTATGATCGAGGGAACGGCGCGCAGCATGGGCATCGAGATTGTCTGACAATCCGGTTCATGCAGACGTGGGAGGTACTACCGTTTGTACCACGAAAGGAGTATGTTAAATGGCAAAAGCAGGCAAGAAGTATCAGGAAGCCGCAAAACTCATTGAAGAGGGGAAGTTTTACGGCATTTCCGAAGCGGTGGAAATTGTCAAGAAGACCGCTACGGCGAAATTCGATGAGACGATCGAGCTTCATGTTCGTCTCGGCGTAGACCCGAAATATGCGGACCAGCAGGTTCGCGGCGCGGTGGTTTTGCCGCATGGAACGGGCAAAACGAAGAGAGTGCTCGTTTTCGCGAAAGGCGACAAGGTTGCCGAAGCGGAAGCGGCGGGCGCTGATTTCGTCGGCTCCGACGAGCTTGTGACGAAGATTCAGGGCGGTTGGTGCGAGTTTGATGTCGCGGTCGCTACGCCGAATATGATGGGCGTCGTCGGAAAGCTCGGTAAGATTCTCGGTCCTCGCGGCCTGATGCCGAACCCGAAGCTCGGCACGGTTACGATGGATCTCGAGAAGGCGATCAAGGCGATCAAGGCCGGTCAGGTCGAGTATCGCACGGACAAGGCCGGTAACGTTCATTGCCCTATCGGCAAGGCGTCCTTCGATTCCCAGAAG
>JAEEGH010006587.1_pt1 | contig 28337 bp, 19 predicted proteins | sample 9134181 | NCBI WGS metagenome assembly JAEEGH01 (sample SAMN16246544, study PRJNA631951) | gut metagenome | biome: gut microbiome; feature: rumen; material: DP-attached | host: Bos | place: Iran: Karaj | collected 2018-10 | reverse complement strand
GCTGAACTCAGTCCGGTTATTGCTTTGACAAAGAAGTATACCGAAGAATGATTTTTATTGGCTGCTGCATTTCTGCGGCTTGAGTTTTTGTATTTTTATTACCTCTGTTACTTTTGAAGGAGATGTAAATATGGCACAGGAAGGTTCAATTGCACCTAAGGAAAGGGTGAATATTGTTTATCGTCCAGCTACTGGTGATGCAAAGGAGGAGGTTGAACTGCCTCTCAAGGTTCTTGTTATGGGTGATTTCACTCATGCCGAGGATGATCGTGCAGTGGAAGATCGCGGTCCTATCAGTGTAAACAAGGATAATTTCAATGATGTGCTCGGTGCACAGAACATTAAGATGACTTTCAACGTTCCCAACAAGATGGCCGGTGCCGAGGAAGGTTCACAGATGGCTGTGAATCTCCAGGTGAGCAGCATCAAGGATTTTGAACCGGATCAGATTATCAAGCAGATACCTGAACTTAACAAACTTCTTGAACTCAGAGATGCTCTCAAGGCTCTTAAGAGCCCTCTCAGCAATATTGCGGACTTCCGCAAAAAAGTTCAGACCCTGGTTGCGGATCCTGAAAAAAGATCAGCTCTGTTCAAGGAGCTTGGCATTAGCGAAAATGATGTAAAGGAATAGGAGGATCAACATGGCAGAAGAATTAAAGGCTCAGGAGTCTGCAGCTGCAGAGACAGTGAGTTTCCTTGACGATATTGTGGAATCTACCCGTCTTAAGCCTACAGATGAGGCTTATGAGGTAACAAAAACCGGTCTTCAGACTTTTCTTGCAGAACTTGTCAAGCCAAAGTATCAGGGTGCGAAGATCAGCGGTGATCTGGTTGACATGATGATAGCCGAGCTTGATTCACAGATGTCTGCTCAGGTGAACGAGATTATTCATAATGATGAATTCAAGTCTCTTGAAAGCACATGGCGCGGACTCAAGTTCCTGATAGATCGTACGGATTTCAGGGAAAATACCAAGATAGAAATTGTCAATATCAGCAAGCAGGATCTCATTGATGATTTTGAAGATGCTCCTGAAATTACCAAGAGCGGTCTGTACAGAACCGTGTATACTGCTGAATACGGCCAGTTTGGCGGTCAGCCGTACGGAGCCATGGTGGCTGATTACGATTTCGGATGCGGTCCGCAGGATATGAAGCTTCTGAAGAATGTGGCATCTGTTGCCGCCATGAGCCATGCTCCGTTCATCAGTGCCGCGGGAGCTTCTTTCTTTGGTCTGGAAAACTGGGATGAACTGGCAAAACTCAAGGATCTGCACAGCGTGTTCGAAGGTGCCCAGTATGCTAAATGGCATTCATTCAGAGAATCCGAGGATGCCCGCTACGTTGCTCTTACCCTTCCGCGTTTTCTTCTTCGCCTGCCGTACGGTCAGAACACCCAGCCGTGCAAGCTGTTTAATTTCAATGAATCAACTGATCGCGGAGATGCTGATTTCTGCTGGGGAAATACGGCGTTTGCCTTTGCCAGCCGTTTAACTGACAGCTTTGCCAAGTACCGCTGGTGTGCAAACATCATCGGTCCACAGAGCGGTGGTGCCGTGGAGGATCTGCCTGTATATAATTATGAGGAAAACGGTGAAATCAAGAGCAAGGTTCCTACTCAGGTTCTGATTTCAGAGCGTCGCGAGTTTGAACTTGCAGAGGAAGGCTTTATTGCACTTACAATGCGCAAGGGCTCTGACAACGCTACCTTCTTCAGTGCCAACAGTGCCCAGGCTCCAAAGAGTTTCGGCAATACACCTGAAGGCAAGGAGGCTGAACTCAACTACAAATTGTCAACCCAGCTGCCTTATATGATGGTTATTGATCGTCTTGCTCATTACATTAAGGTTATTCAGCGTGAAAACATCGGTTCATGGAAAAACCGCGGCGAACTGGAAAGTGAGCTTAACAAGTGGGTAAGCCAGTATGTTACCGAAATGGATAATCCAGAGCCTAGCGTCCGCAGCAGAAGACCTCTTCGCGCATGCTCCATAGAGGTTTCCGATGTGCCAGGAGATCCGGGCTGGTATCAGGTATCCATGAAGGTTCGTCCTCATTTCAAGTATATGGGAGCTTCCTTTACTCTTTCCCTTGTAGGCAAGCTGGACAAGAAGTAAAGTTTAGTCGTATACGGGTGATATCGTGCAGTCTGAAACATTGTTGGAAAGGGTAAGGAACCGGTTCAATCAGACAGAGCCTTCCGGCAGTGATGTGGATCGGTTGGTGGTTTCCATTATCAAAAATCTGGAAAACATCCTAAATCACCAGCAGGGCAGCGCAATGGCGATGCCGGATCTCGGACTGCCTGATTTCAACAGTTCCCGTTACGGCGATGGACTTGAAAACTACCGCGGCATGGAGGGTGTGATTGAATCATGTATCCGCCGCTATGAACCGCGGTGTACTAATGTCCATGTCACATTTGAGGAACAGAAGGACAATACCGTATCCCTTTCATTCAAACTTAATCTTTCAGTAGTTGTTGATCATAAGACTGTTCCTTTGGTTTTTGAGACCGTTCTCGGTATGGATGGGCGCATTTTTGTGGAGCATGCCTAGATGATCAACACTTATTATCAGCAGCAGCTGGCTTTTCTCAGGGAACTGGGATCGGATTTTGGCAGAAAATATCCTGCCCTGGCGCCTATGCTTGCCGGACAGAGTGCGGATCCTGATGTGGAGAGGCTGCTTGAAGGCACCGCTTTTCTGACTGGTCTTGTGCAGGAACGTCTGGATGACGACTTTCCTGAGTTTGTGCATAACCTTACTGAACTGATGTTCCCTCATTATCTCCATCCGATTCCGTCATCCACAATCATAAGATTCCGCGGAAGTGCGGAACTTACAACGCCGCAGCTTGTGGCCACCGGCTCGGAGCTTAAAAGCCGCGAGGTGGACGGTGTAAGCTGCACCTACACAACTATTGACAATGTAACAATCTACCCTCTGAAGATTGCTAAAACGACGGATGACGGTGATTCTTACACTCTTGATTTCAGTTTTCTTTCCGGAAGTCTGACTGAATTTTCTGTTTCCGAGCTGAGAATTTTTGTGGCAGGCGATTTCAGAGACAGCAGTGATTTTATTTTTGATCTGGCAACCCGTCTTGAACGTGTGGAGTATTCAGATTCTGAAACCAGGACAGTGCTGGCCCCATCCGAGGCTGTTGAGCTTCTGGCTCCTCACGAGCTGTCAGTGATACCATATCACAGACGGATGTTTTCTGCTTTCAGACCGGTTCAGGAATATTTTCAGCTTCCCGAGGTGTTTTCATTCTTCAGACTGAAGGGACTGAACCGGCTGCATAGTGCGGGGCGCGATTTTTCCGTCAGGTTTGTTTTTGATGACATCAGGAAGGAAAGAAGCAGGGATCACAGCAACATATCCTTTGAACTATACTGTGTTCCCGCTGTTAATGTGTTCAGGTATGAAGTCGATACCGTCAAGGTGGATTATCATCAGAATGAATATAAAGTCAATCCGCGCAACGGGAGTGATAATTTTCATGTTTATTCCGTTGATCGGGTTGTCGGCTATGTGCAGGGCAGTGTCAGAGAGAAGGAGTACAAGCCGTTTGAGTGCTTCAACCCCCAGACGGAGAAGATCCCTGTTTATTCAATAAGGCGAAGAAAATCAAAACTGTCCGACAGTACCGATGTATATATAAGTGTGGCCGTTCCTTCCGAGAAGGATGACTTTCTTCCGGAAACTCTTGTTCTGACGGTCAACTGCACTAACGGATCACTGGCGGACCGACTCAGACTCGGCGATATTGATCGGCCGACCGATAAAATACCGCTTTTTGTGGAGTATACAAATATCACTCAGCCGACGTATGCCGTGGAGTGTCCTTTGGGCAAGAATCTCCTGTGGAGACTCCTTTCCCATGTGTACCTAAACCAGAATACCATATCAAATCTTGAAGCTCTGACGTCGCTGCTGAAACTGTATATTTTTGTTGATACAGAGAATAAGGCGCAGGTTCAGATGAACACCAAAAAGGTGGAGAGTATTGTCAGGGTTGAACAGGAGGATACTACAAGACTGATTTCCGGAGTTCTTGCCCGCGGCAAGCTGATAACTATATACTTCAGTCGCGACGGTTTTTCCTCCCAGGGAGATATGTATATTTTTGCAAACGTTATTCAGCGGATGATGGGGGCCTACACAGGGATCAATAACTTTACCATTGTCCATTTTTGTGATTTAAGTACCGGAAAGATGTTTTTATGTCAAAAACTTCAAATGGGAAGCAGAAGTATTCTCTGATTTGGGAGCTCCTGCTGAATCCCCAGCGTTATGAGTTCTACATGGCTGTGAAACTTCTTCGGGCGTTCTGGGGTGACAGTCTGAGAATAACCACAAAACCCAATCTGACACTGGGATTTAATGCCAATGACATAGCCGGTATCGAAGCTTACGATCTCACTCGTCCGGAAATCAGCTTTGATCGCAGGATTAACGGATACCGGAAGCTTACTCCCCAGATGCTGATGGATGCATATGCTGATGCAGTCAGTCCTCCGGTGGAATTTGTCTTCTACGTAAACTTTCTCGGACTTTTCGGTTCATCCTCACCGCTGCCGATTTACTATACTGAGGGAGTCATGCAGGATGAAGGTGACGACAACCCGTGTACAGCGGATTTTCTCAGTTTGATCAACGCTCCGGTTTACAGGGCGTACGAGCGGGCCAAGAACAAGTATCGCATTTTTAATCTCATGGTGGAGAAGAGCCCTGGTGAACTGCTTGACAGGATTTTTACATTTGCAGGTCTGTCGCTTTCCGATATAAGAAGTAAAAATCTTAATGTCTATGAACTGCTTCCATATCTCGGGCTTTTTTCCATGATTCCGCGAAGCAGCATGGGCCTTCTAACAATTTTTCAGGGTGAACTGAAAGACTGTAAAATCAGTATTGAGGGCTTTGGGGTGTCTGTAAGTGAAATACCGAAGGATCAGCTTATAAAGCTCGGAGTGGAAAATTCTGTTTTGGGTGAGGATGCCTATGTCGGAACTCTGATCCGTTCGGTGGATAATGAAATCAGAGTTACCATCGGATGCAGTACAAGGGAGCAGTTTGACGAGCTGATGCCGAACGGCAGCATTTATGCACGTCTCGGCAGGATCATGACGGCGTACATGATAGACAGGATCAGGATAATAATGCATGTGACGATAAGAGATCAGATCGGAAGAGAATACCGGCTCGGGGATCGCAGCCGCGGACTTGGAATAAACACTTTTATGGGCAAGGACTCCAATCAGCTTATGGAGTTTACAATGCCACTGAATTACTAAGCGAGGATGAAATATGGTTAATGTTGATTTGAGGCAGCTGTGCAGCAAGCTTAATCCATACTGTACCGCCGCACTTAACGATGCCTGCGGTCTGGCAGTTTCCAGGACAAATTATGAGGTGTCGGTGGAGCATCTCCTGATGAAGTTTCTTGAGCACAGAGAAGGTGATTTCTGTGCTCTGCTGGATAATCAGCAGGAGCTTATAGGCAATCTGATGAAGGAACTGTCGGCATCTCTTGATACAAATTCCGTAGGAAACGGCGGAAAGCCGGTTTTTTCTCCAAGACTGCTTGATCTTCTCGCTGACGGATGGATGATTTCATCAGTTGATCTCCAGATGCCGTCAATCCGTTCGGGGGCTCTGGTTCTTGCCATCCTTGAGCACCCGATGATTTACAGTCAGGAAAAATGGTTTAAGCTGCTTAACACGCTTAATTCAGACAGGATCAAGGCAAATTTCAAGGCTGTTACCTCCAGCAGTGCTGAAAGTCTTATGGTCGACTCCGCCAGATCTGAATCAGGCGGGACAGAAGGAGCACCTGCTGATGTGGCTGGCGGCTTTATAGACAGGTTCTGCAATGACTTCACCCGCAAGGCAAAAGAGGGGAGAATAGATCCTGTATTCGGGCGTGACGAGGAGATCCGGCAGATGGTTGATGTTCTTGCCCGTCGCCGCAAAAACAATCCGATCCTTGTTGGTGAACCGGGTGTTGGAAAAACTGCTGTTATTGAAGGTCTTGCTCTTAGGATCGTCACAGGGGATGTCCCTGATATGCTGAAGGATGTAAGACTCATCGAGCTTGATATGGCGCGGCTTTCTGCCGGCGCCGGCATGAAGGGTGAGTTTGAAAACCGTTTGAGAGGCGTGATCCAGGAAATTCAGAGTTCGGTCCGGCCGATTATTCTGTTTATTGATGAGGCTCATACTCTTATCGGAGCCGGCGGAAGTGCAGGCACGGGAGATGCTGCAAATCTGCTGAAGCCTGCTCTTGCCAGAGGTGAACTCAGAACATGTGCCGCTACCACGTGGAGCGAATATAAAAAATATTTTGAAAAGGATCCTGCTCTTGCCCGTCGCTTCCAGCTCATTAAGCTTCCTGAGCCTACGGTGGAGACTGCCGCTCTGATCCTGAGAGGTCTCAGAGACAGTTACGAAAAGGTTCATCACGTTATTATCCGTGATGATGCCCTTGATACTGCGGCAGCATATGCAGATCGCTACATTACCGCCAGGTTTCTTCCTGACAAGGCTATCGATCTGGTAGATACAGCATGTGCAAGAGTAAAGGTTAATCTGAGATCAACTCCCGGCCCTGTTGAGGATCTTAAACGTAAGATGCAGGCTCTGGAGCGTCAGATAGGATCTATTCAGAGAGACTTGGATAATGATACTCCGGTGGATCTTGATAATCTTAATGATTTGAAATCGCTTCTTCAGAAGACAAGTGAAGAATACGAGAAGGCATACAGTGAATGGCAGGAGGAGCTTAATGCAGTTAATGCCGTGGTTGAGGCCCGTCACCAGCTGGAGAATGCCAAGAAGGGCATGAAGACGGGAGAAACAGGGGAGTCGAATGAGACTTTGTCCGAGGATGAAGCAAAGCAGCAACTGAAGAAGGTCATGGACAGACTCCATGAGGTGCAGGGTGATAATCCTAAGCTTCATTATGAAGTAACGCCGGATCTTATTGCTCAGGTGGTTTCTGACTGGACCGGAATTCCTCTCGGCAGAATGGCGAGAGACGAGGTCTCCACAGTTCTTAATCTCAGGGAGATTATGAGTGAAAAAATCAAGGGTCAGGATTTTGCTCTGTCCACGCTTTCAACAGTTATCCGGAATGCAAAATCCGGTCTCAGAAATCCTCAGCAGCCCCTTGGCGTGTTTCTTCTCGTCGGTCCGTCCGGCGTAGGCAAATCCCAGACTGCCATCACCCTGGCCGAACAGCTGTTTGGCAGTGAGCGCAGCCTGGTAACCATCAATATGAGCGAATATCAGGAAAAGCATACAGTCAGTCGTCTTGTTGGTTCGCCTCCGGGATATGTAGGCTACGGTGAGGGCGGAGTGCTTACTGAAGCGGTCAGACAGCAGCCTTACAGTGTAGTGCTGCTTGACGAGGTTGAAAAGGCTCATCCGGATATCCTGAATATTTTCTACCAGGTGTTTGACAAGGGAGTGTTGAGTGACGGTGAAGGCAAGGAAATAAACTTTTCCAATACCGTAATTCTTCTGACCAGCAATCTTGCCACTGATATAATCACCGAGATGTGTGCTGATCCGGACTGCACATCCGAGGCTCTGAGCGAAGCCATACGGCCGGTGCTTAATCAGTATTTCAAGCCGGCCCTTCTTGCCAGAATGACTGTTCTGCCGTATCAGATTCTGACTGCGGAGGCACTCAAGGCCATTGCAGTGCTCAAGCTTAACAAACTTGCGGGAACTCTTCGTGACAACAACGGTGTCAAACTTGTTTACGATGATGCGGCAGTTGATAAGATTGTGGAAAGATGTCACGATGCGGAGACCGGCGCCAGAAATATTGATTTCATAATCAATGTGAATCTGCTGCCGAAACTGTCTTCCTTTGTTCTGCAGAGTATGGCACAGGGCAACAGCATGCCGGAAACCATCTCTGTCGGAATTGACGGTGACGGAGAGTTTTCCATTGAATCAAAGAGTGATGTTTCATGTGAAACTTCTCAGGAGAAGTAGACTATGCTGAAGAAGAAAGTTTTTTTGTCAGCAATGAATAAGGATGAGAAGGCTGTTGCCGGACTGTTTGCCAGGATAAAGGCAGCCGGTTTTGACATAACCGGTCATTTCTGGTCTCATGAGGAGAAGGAACTTACCAAGGTACTGCCTGCTCAGGAGGTGGAGAATGTTGATGCATGGGTTATTTACGCATCTGAACAGATTACCTCTGAGACGATGATTGGTATTACACTGACTCTGCTGACGGTAAGAACCTTCAGAGAAACACAGCTTCCTGTAATTATAGTAGGAGCTGCCCAGGAACTCCCTCCTCTTTTGAATACAGCGGAATTCACCTCTGCTGAAAAGCTTGCAGTAAGACTGTCAACTCGGACTGCTATTCGTAAAAAGTGGATAGGGGATGATTTTCGGCTGTCCGCTCACTGCCAGGCCGGTGTCGGATACTGGCTTGAGGTGGGACCTGCCGAAGGAAAAACATGGAACGGAGCTCTTGTGGGGGCGGATATATCTCTGGGAGGCAGCATTGATTTTCAGGCCGTCGGTCCGAAGGGAAGCATGCCGGAGAGGACGGTGCTGGATTATCCGGTGCGCGATGCCAGACTTTCTGCCGGCGACAGGGAATACCTGGCATGGGGCTGTCAGAATCAGCTGACTGACGCCGATTCCTTTTATGTCAGGATCAAGGGACTTGTTCCTTCGCTGCTGCTCAGTGAGGGACTTTCCTCTGATGATTCAATGGACTGCAGAATTATCAGACTGGCGTAGATGTATATTTGAGCTTTTATTGAACAGCGGGGGCGTTTGTGAATAGGGGATTGGTTAATTATCAGCAGGGAATGCTTTTGAAGCCTCAGCATTTTCAGCTTCAGGATCATCTGATTGATCACAGGTTCCATGTACTTGGCAATCTGCTGCAGCCGTATTTATACGGTGTTGACAATGTAGATATCAGCACTGATGCACTGACCAACTGCAGGATCACTGTTAATGTCGGCACTTTCCTGTTTGCTGACGGAACCTATGCTGTCCTTGGACAAAATGCCGTTATCTCGTCACGTCAGATCCCGGATGAACTCCTTGAATCAGGAGATATCATATCTGTATATGTGGGGGTCAGAAGATTTTCAGATATGGGCGGTAATGCCAGGGTATTTGATGACGCCATAGATCAGAAATGTGACAGTCGCTATGTTACCCAGAGCGGCGGTGAGGTGATTAACGATCTGTATGGAGGAAGTCTTTCCGGAAATGTTGAATTTCTGAAATATAATCTTAAGGTGTTCTTCGGTTCAGAGCTGGAGGTTGCTTCTGATTTTGTCGTCCTGAAAGTGGCTGAGGTTTATCGCGACGGTTCCAGGATCATGTTTAATGATGATTATGCTCCACCTGTAGTTAACCTTTATCGGTCAGAGACTCTCCGCACCATAATGAGTGATATTTCCGCTCTGATTATTTCCAAAACCAGAGTATTTGAGAAATACAAGCATCTGAGAAACAGTACAAAGCTGACGGCATACGATACCATGCTTATTGGACTGATAAGGAGTCTGTGCACCTGTTCTGCGAAGGTTCAGACAATGCAGGAGCTGCAGCAGTCTCATCCGTGTGAGGTATGGCGCGAACTTGCCACGATTGTTTCTGTTCTGAGTGTCAGCTGTGATGATATCAGTGCGGTTGTGGCTGATAATCGCTATCCTTCATATGATCACAATAATCTGTTTGCTGTATTTTCAAAAATGCGTGAGCAGATCAGAGTATGTCTCAACTGTCTCAGTGTCGGTCCGGAATATATCATACGCTTTGACAGAGGTGAGGATGGAGTATGGAACGCCAAACTGCCTGATCTTACCAAGCTTGAAAGCTATGATGTCTTTCTGGCCATGAGCGGCAGAGATGTGGAGCCGGACAAACTGAGTCTTTCATTCTGGCGCCAGCTGAAGCTGAGTTCAACCGAGGCTATGAAGGATCTTATTGTAAGATCGCTCTCCGGAATTCCGATAACTGTTTCCGACGGAAATCATGGAGGTTTGCCTACGCTGGACCGAGGATTTTACAGTACTGTGGATAAAAACAACGATTTGTGGCTGGATGCAGTTGAAAACCGATCTCTTTCCATGCTGTGGAACGGACCTGATGATGCAGAATTAATCCTTTACATAGTCAGAAATTACTAGGAAAATCATTCTGTTTATTTCTGATGTTATTTTGATGTTTTTACCATGCAGATACTGAATGTAGCCGGTACGCTTCTGGCATCGGTGATGATGACCAGTCTTAAGGATGCATCTTTTGATCGGGGTGTTGCCTATGGATCCTTTGTACTTGATGAATACGAAAAGTGCATGCACAATCTGAATTTTCTTCCGTTTCCCGAAGATGTGGTGAGTGAAGCCAAATACATACTTACCGTTTTTGTTGATGAAAAAATGATGACTGGAAGTGAGAGGTGGGAACTGCTGCAGATGAAGTATTATCAGAGCAACTGTGGCGGAGAGGAGTTTTTTACCCGTCTTGATTCGCTGATGCAGCGTTTTTCCGTTATGGATTCCGGCTCACCGGAACTTCTTGAACTTTATAATTATCTTCTTTCTCTTGGTTTCAGAGGGGTTCACTGGCACGACACTGCAGGAGTAATCAGAGCCTTGAGGAAAAAGATTAATCAGATTCTTCAGCTGCCCGCAGTGCCTGTTTTGAGCAATCAGACTGATGAGCATATTGAAAACAAGCCGATGCGGCATTTTGATCGCAAGTCCTTCATCTCGATTTTAATCATGCTTCTTGTTTTTATTGCACTTCTGCTATGTCTTAATGACTTTCTTACCGAGCATTCCAGAATTTGGGACGGCATCTATGATGATCTGGATTACGGATCCAAGGTGCAGCTCAAGGAGGTGTTAAAGAGATGATCCATGTAATCTGGGTGTTTCTGAAATTTCTTTTTGCACTTATGGTTGCTCTGCTGATTATGGGCGGAGTGTTTTATCTTGTAACCGAGATTTATCATCAATCGGCACTGATGGCCTTCGGCATCATTGCTCTGCTCCTTGGTGTTGCTCTTTTCACCTATTTCCTTATTCATTATTTCCGGCGCCTAAGACAGAAGAAATTTGTAGAAAACATCGTGGCACAGGATGAACTGCTGCTGCAGAAGTCACGAAATGATGAATATGCAAGACTCTCCGAGTTAAGAGAAAGGTGGATTAACGCTGTTGACACACTTAAGGGCAGTTCTCTTGCAAAAAGGGGAAATCCTCTTTACGTTCTGCCATGGTATCTGATAATCGGTGAAACAGACTCCGGAAAATCCTCAAGCGTAGGTCACTGCGGACTGACATCAATCAGTTCTCAGGTGGGACCCGTGCCAGGGGTCGCAACCACCCGCAACTGCGACTGGTGGTTTTTTGAAAACGCAATTGTTATTGATACCGCCGGAAAGTACGCAGTTCCCGTTGACGGGAAAATTGATGAAATAGAGTGGAAGGAATTTCTTATCCAGGTGGCTACCTATCGGAAGAAGGAGCCTGTGAACGGAATAATGGTGACACTTCCCATGGACAAGCTGATCATCGGAGGTGATGATGCCCTGGACAGATATGCTGTGTTTATTTCCGAACGGGTGAACAGGATTGTAAAGGTTCTGAATGCACGTATACCAGTATATGTAATGGTTACCAAAACGGATCTGCTGTCGGGATTTTCCTCGTTTCAATCCGGTCTTTCCCCTTCTGATCGTGACAGTGCCTTCGGATATACGTCAAAGGTGGATGAGAATCACCTGTCGGTTGTAGACAGGACCTTTGAGTCTCTGCATAAAAGCATAACCCAGCTGATTATGCTTGATGACGGCACGGATGTTGTCCGTCCTGAGATTGTAGGAGCAAAGGCAGGAACTCTGCTTTTTCTCGAAAATCTTATGTTGCTTAAGGACAAAGTCAGACGCTTTGTTCAAATTGCCTTTGACAATACCACCTATCATGAGAAGGTTCTGCTTAGAGGAATCTATCTCAGTTCTGCTCTTCAGACTGGCGAGTCATCATCGATTTTTGCGTCATCCTTTATCCAGGCGTCAAATCAAACCTCTGCAGGTGTGGGCAGAGGCATGTTTCTCAAGAACATTTTTAATGAAATCATGCCGAAAAGCCGTGGACTGTATCAGCCTCTTGTGGAATTTCTCAGATGGCGAACCGTAACCAGCAATCTTGCTCTTATCTCTCTTGCATTGTTAACATTAGGTTTTACCGTGTACGCGGGTTACTGCTCATCTTACAGCGAGAGCAAATCGGAACAGCTCGGCGCAGCTATACGTGATGTGCAGCTTAACGGTATTACCGTTGAAGGCAGGCTTGATGCACAGTTTGATCTTATTGCTACCATAGACGAGATCGAGCAGTCATACTTTTATCGTTTACAGCTTCCGTTTACGCGAAGAAGTCTTGATTCAAGTCTTCTTGTTGCTAAAAGATATCTGGTGAATTCCTTCAGAAAATACAATATGTCCAGACTTCTGGAGCTTGATTACTGGAAGCAGAGAATAGAGAAGGGCAGAAATCCGGAAATGAAACTGTCCTATGATACTGATGTTCAGACAAAACGGGCTGAGGCCATAGGAGATGCGGTTTTCTTCTTTTCCCTGCTGGGGAAATATTATGACGAAGCGGTGCGAGGACATGTCAGCAAGGATGTTCGCAAGGATTTGCTGTCTAAATTAAAAATGATAAACAGCAACAATCTTGGCTGCGGTAACTATGACAGTGATAACTGTATATATATCATAGACAGATACCTTGATTACCAGGACAATCTGTTTGATGAATCAGCCTACTGCAATGGAAGTAAGGATATTCTCAATGAACTGCTGAAAAAATTTAATGATTTCAGCTGGATTATAGACTGGGGCAATACAAAAATTTCTTCTGTTGTGGCTGGTTCGTTTCTGCCTTTGACACATTATCCGAAGAAACAGTATAACTTCGGAGGCTCGTTCACTAAAGGCGGGTATGAATATATAGGTACGTTGCTTGATTTGATGCCGAAGAAAAATGCATATCTTGATATGGATATGAAGAAGCGCGTATTCATGGATTACTATACATCCAACTTTGTAAACAACTGGCTTGAGTTCATTAATAATTTTCAGAGCGTTGCAGCTGATGCTCCTGTCTCTGAACGCAAAAGTTTGTCCGCACTGCTCTCCGACACCAAAACAAATCCTTTTTTCAAACTGTATGACAGAGCTTATACGGAATTCTCGTTTATATCAAAGTTTATTCCTGTCAATATGGATTATATGACGATAGAGCAGATAGCTGTTTTGAATTATGCTTCCGTAGGTGACAGCAGTCCTGCTTCTGTTATTGATAATGTTGTTGCCAAGACAAGTCAGACCAAAAAGTTTGCAAGCGAGCTGGATCTTGCTTCAGTGAACTCTCAGGTAAAGGAAAAGATAGGTCCGGCCGCCACTGCTACTCACGATTACTTCGAAAGTATGAAAAATCTTATGTCTGACAGTTCAAATCAGCAGGTTTACAACAGAGTTGTTTCAGAATACCAGACACAGAACGATGCGGCCGGATCCGGCTACGAAAAGGTTATCAAAATACTGGCTGATCTGAGAGTTAATCTTGCGCCATCAAATCAGAACAAATCCAAATCCAAGACAATTACTGAAGTATCAGGCGTGATACCATATGAGCAGTCAGTCGGTTTCGCGGAGAGACTTTCCATTGATATGGTAGGTTGCTACATTCAGCAGAGATGGGAAAATGAAGTTATTTCAAAATTATCCGATGATACTGTTGATCTCTTTTCTGATAACGGACTTGTTACCAAGTTTCTTGAGAAGGATATGGATATTTTTCTGTATTCGGGAGTAAACGGATATCAGATTCAAGAGGTAAGGGGAACAAATGTAAGATTTACTCCTGCATTCATTAATTTTCTGAACAAGAGAACCGTGTATAAAAAGGTTCTGTCTGTAACTGAATCCAAGATCAATATGTCAACCAAACCTTTTGCAGTCAATGATGAGTCCAGGATGCTGCCTAATTCGGCGATAGTCACTTTTCACTGCAAGGATAAGGATTATAAATTGGCTAATTACAATTTCAGCAATTCTCTGACTTTTGACTGGAAAAAAGGAGAATGTGATACAGCATCTCTTGATATAGATTTCGATAGTTTCAGTCTGCACAAGGAATTTAACGGCAGTCACGGCACTGCAGATTTCTTCTCCTTATTCCAGGGATCCGGTTATCATGATTTCACCCCTGGTGATTTTCCCGGTAAGGAAAATGTTATGGATGCCATCAGTCTGGAATGGATAAGACTAAATTACAAGATAGACGGAGATGAAGCTGTGATAAGAAGCGCTGATTACAGCAGAAATTCTCTTGGTGTCCCCGATGAAGCGGCGGAATGTATGTAAGTAGGTTCATATGAATAAGTACAGTAACGTTCCGTTTTTGATTTTAGTTTTCTGGTTATTGCTTGTGCTTTCTGCGTTCAGGGTAACCATGATGAATATCGATATGAAAATTCATGATATTCATTTGAACCATATTGTTTATGATTTCACTTCCGGTGTTTTATCATTTTTCGGTTTTGGTGATCAGAAACAGGATTCAAGTGAAAGAATCCGAGAAACTCTTGATCATAATGGCAATCTTATAGGTGCCAGTATTTATGGAAATAATTATCAGCATGATCAGTCAGTAATTAATAAAGAAAACGAGCTTTTGCTTATAGATCAGTCTGTAGATGATAAAACAGCTAAAACTGAGGTTCCGCAGAAATCTGATGTTCAGAAAAAAACGGTTGTAAGCACTAAAACAGAAAGAAATACGAAACCAAAGCCTGAAGCCAGGGAAAAGCCAAAAAAGGAGGAAAAGAATAAAACTGTCTATATACTCCAGTGCGGTGCATATAACGATAAAAATCTGGCAGAAAAACAGAAAAATGCAATATCGTCTCTTGGTTTTTCCTCCTATATGAAGGAGGCTAAAAGTGGTAAATCAGGATCTGTTACATGGCACAGGGTTCTGGTTGGTCCTTTTGATTCTGAGGCACAGCAGAGTGAAGTATTTGAAAGACTTAAGACCCAGAGGTATTCATGCTACAAAATCAGCTATGGCGGGAATAAGTGATTTTCAAAGGCTGGCTTTCTGTACCAGCCGGTATGACGAGTGTTGAGCAATGTAACCGGATGTTTGTATCTGCTACCGGGTTAACATCAGAAATCTGTTCATTTCGGTGAAGCCGGCAAACCAGAGATTCGTTTTTTCACAAAAAACTCTCTGACGATATCTATGAATCCAAACTGATTTCATGATTGTTGTTTTTGCTCAGTTCCTTCTATTTCATCAGCTGTTGTTTTATCTCGCTTTTTCTGATTATTACCGTTCGACTGATCGGAATTGTCATCAGCTTTTTTACTGTTATCTGATACCTTGTCCGAGTTGTCTGCCGCCGGCTCCGTCTGGGATTTATTTCCTGAATCTGCGGTATTGTTCGAATTGTCTGCCGCCTGCTGCGTCTGGAATTTACTTCCTGAATCATCAGTCTTGTTCGAATTTTCCGTCGCAGGATCCTTTTGAGATTTATTCAACGCATTAGAAGCCTCTTTTTCCCCTTTTGCGTTATTGTTATCTGCAGGAACACCTTTGTTCTGTGTTGAAGTCTGACTGCTTTCAGTACTTTCTATATACTGGCTTGGACTGTCAGGAGCATAGGAAGGCTGGATCTGATATATATTGCCGTCTTTTACAACTCCGTCGAGTTTGTCATCCAACTCTTTCTGCTTATCAGCGTCAACAAAATCAGTAAACTTCTCTCCATCTTTCAGATTTTTCATCTGGTTTTGTCCAAGAAAAATACGCATTTTCAATGGAGCAACGGTGTACTGATCATCTTTAAATATAATTCCATCTCTGTTGTAGAATAAAGGTATTTTTACTGACAGGATGTTTTCTGTGCTGACAGATGAATTATATCCAGCTATAAGAACCACGTGTTTTACATCTTTCTCCCTGTCAAATTTGAAGACATTGTGCAGTTTGGGCTTTACAAAAAAGCGTATGGAACTTGTAACCGTTGTATCGAACGGCTCGCAGTTAAGAAGTTCATTCAAAGCTCTGTTGTTGCTGTCGGTAATTTCGTTGATTTTTGCGTCAATTGCAGCCAGATCAGAAAGCTGATACAAACACAGCATGAGGTTGTGGGATCGATCTTCGTAGACGTTGAGGTATGATGTGCTGTACATTTCAAAAATGATAGCATTTCTTCCCCAGGAGTATGTTACGCTGTCGGGAGATGAAGCAGGTGGAGGAGGGTAATCATCCGGGAGCTGTACGGATTTTTCTTCATCCTGCGTTTTGGGCATTTCCTTGTCGCTGGAACTGCATCCATTCAGGCACAGCAATGTCATGCTGACAGCAAGTATTCTGATTAACAAAGGTTTCATATCAGCTCCGATCAGCCTGTTCCCAGTTTAATTTCTTCCTCTTCCTTATCTGTGATATTTTATCAGTTTTAAACAGGTCTGAAAAAGGAGGAAACTGACAAACTGTCATGCAGGTACGAATCTGATTTTTCCTTCATTGATGTCAACAGCTGCCAGTTTGACTGCCAGTCTCTGACCGCAGTAGAATCGTGTCGAGGTATTCTGTCCGACGAGACTGTTGTTCGCTGAATTGAGACTGAATCGTTCAGTTCCGAGAGTTCCCACGTAGATAAATCCTTCTATTTCTCTGTCATCAGTCATTATGAACAGTCCGAAGGATTTAACATTAGTGACAGTGGCATTGTAAATCTGACCGATTTTATCCTGCATATAGGTGCTGATAAGCCATTTTTCACTTTCTCTGACTGCTTCCTTTGATGATATTTCTGTTTCTGTACAGTGATTTGCTATGGAGGCCAGCTCATTTTTGCTGTACAGATGGGCGCCAGTGATGTGAATGTCATTCTTTACGACAGGTTGCGGGATCTTTTGTGGTTTATGTGATTTGAATATGCTGAAGAAACTGAATACAGACCCTTTTTCCTGTGCAGGCGCAGGACTTTCGGTTTGGGACTGATTGTTTTTCAAATCCTCAGCTATACATATCTTTATGATCCGGTGAGTTACAAGATCAGCATATCTTCTGATAGGGGATGTGAAGTGGACATAGGAATGCAGTGCAAGAGCGTAGTGACCTTCGTTTTCAGTTGAGTATACAGCTTTTTCCTGCAGTCTTGCCAGGATTGAGTGAAGACCGGCGGCATTACTTTGTCTGGATGTTGATTTGATGTAGTTGTTAATGTCCGTCGTTGTCGGATTATATCCTCCGCTCAGAGATATTTCCTCTGAAGCCGTTAAGTTTCTGAACTGTCTGATTTTGTCCTCTTGGGGAACTGACTGAATTCGGAAGATTGCATTTTTTCTGTGTGTCAGGATAAATTCTGCAGCAGATATATTGGCGGCTATCATGCATTCTTCAATCAGTTTATGAGCATCATCCTGCTTCTGTAAAACTACATCGCTGGCACCTGTCTGAGTCTGGTTCAGTACGAATCTGTATTCTCTGCTGATCCCCTCCATTGTATTGCGTCTGATGCGGGCTTTGACTAAGGCGTCGAAAAGATTCGAAAGATTATCGATAGTTTTCAGTACCTGCGGATCGCTGCTGGATCCCGCACCGTTTATGAGTTCAGTTGCGGCGTTATAAGTAAGACGGGCATGTGATTTGATGACGGCATGATAAAAACTGAAGTTGATAATTTTGCCGTTGCAGTCAATGTCCATTTCGCAGACAATACATCTGCGTTTATGATCCGGTTTGAGTGAACAGATATCATTGGACAGAATTTCAGGAAGCATTGGAATAACAGAACAGCAGAAGTATGTGGAATTCCCTCTTCTTGCAGCCTCCATGTCAATAGCAGATCCAGGCAGTACATAGCTGGCCACATCGGCGATAGCGACATAGAGTTTCCACTGATTATGATCAGATGTGCAGAATACTGCATCATCAAAATCCCGGGCAGTTTCATCGTCGATAGTTATAAATGCAAGTGAACAGAGATCTCTATACTGTTTTTTGCAGAATTCTGTGTTTTCAGAAAGTTTTAGACTTTCTGCCGTAACATCGTTTGGCCAGCGTGAAGGTAACTGTTTCTGAGAGGTTATTCTTTCAATGATCTGACTGATTGTGTTCATATTTTTTCTCTCCCTGTTTGGTGATGCGTGATCCGAAATACCTGAATTTAATTTTCAATAATTATGCCAGTTTATAAATATCATGCAGGAGCCGACATATCGGATAACGTAAGAACCGAAAAATCATGCATGATTATTAGGTTTGTAATAAATAATTATGGTTTTTGCTGAGATTGAAAAGTGGAGTATGTGCATGGAGAAGAGTTACTCTTTTGGGCTGTAATGATAAAAAAAAGCCACCTGAATCAGGCGGCTTACGAGAATTCTTTGCTGTTGCTAAATCATCTGTCTAGCTGCTGGTTTACGATTTCCTCGTAGGATTCGTCCCAGCCTCCGCCTATGGCCTTGTACAGATTGATTTGCGTCTGCAACTGCTGCAGTTTGGTGTTTACCAGAGCCTGGCGTGCTGAAACATACTGTCTCTGTGCATCAAGTCTTGTAAGGTAGCTGTCAACGCCGAGATTGTATCTCTGATCAGCCATCTCAAAGTACTTCTTAGTTGCCTTGTACAGATCCTGCTGACTTTTCAGTTGTTTGGTCAGACTGTCGAATGATTTGACTGCATCTGAAACTTCCTTGAAGGCCGTCTGAATGGTCTTCTCATAGTTGACTATTGCCTTTTCCTTCCGGATATCAGCAACCTTCATACCGCCGTATATAGCCAGATTAAACAGCGGCATTGTTACTGCAGGACCGATTGACCATGATTCTGTCTGGTGCTTGAACAGATCCCCGACTTTTGGAGCGCCCCAGCCGAATGCTGCGCTGAGACTCAGGCGGGGAAATATTGCAGCCTTTGCAACACCTACATTGTAATTTGCTGCTTTCAGCTGATGCTCGGCAGCCATTATGTCGGGACGCTGCTCAATCAGAGATGTATCTGCACCTACAGGAAGCGAGTTGACCTCGATGTTGGTAATTTTCTTCAGAGAATCGAAGGAAGGAAGCTCGGTACCAACCAGAATAAGCAGAGAATTGTAGTCCAGCTTTAGGACGCGCTCATAGTTGGCAACACTTATTTCTGATGAAGCTACCGCGGTCTGAGACTGTGAAAGTTCAAGTTCAGATGCCTCACCGACGTCATACTTCTTTTTTGTCAGCTTGTAACTGTCAAGCTCTGTGGCCAGAGTTTCCTGTGAAAGAGCAAGAAGCTCCTTGTCAGCAACATAAGTATAGTATGCATTTGCTATGGATGCGATCAGTGAAATCTGTGCAGATTTACGGTTTTCATACACGGAAAAGAAACTTTCAAGAGCAGCATTATTCTGATTTCTTACATAGCCGAAAATATCAATTTCCCATGACAGATTGCCACCAACGGAATAAGTTGTGTTATAACCGCGCACTCCGTTGGAATTATAGGATCTTGTTACACCGGCAGATGCCCCAGCGCTAGGAAACAGATCTCCTCTTGATATGTCGTACTGTGCCTGATATTCGGCAACATTCAACGTGGCAAGTCTCAGATCTCTGTTATTTTGAAGACCAAGCTCAATCAGCTGCTGCAGTTCCGGATCTGTAAACTGTTCTCTCCATTGCAGCGGTTTGCCGGCAGTTTCATCTACTTCCCATTTAGCCGCAACAGGTATATCGGGACGCTGATAGTCAGGTGCCAGGGAGCATCCTGAAACAGTGAAGGCTATAAGACTGCCAAGCAGGGTTTTATTAATTTTCATCTGACTGCTCCTTAGCTTTTTCTTTGGCTCTGGCTTCCTCCTGAGCCTTTGCGGCAGCCTCCTGGGCTGCAAATTCTGCCATTTTCTGGAATTTTGGCTTGTACTTGGTACAGTATCTCATAACCAGAACAAAGAACACCGGTACAAAGAATACTGCCAGCACTGTAGCCGTGATCATACCGCCCAGCACACAGACGCCGATTTCGTTCTGGCTGTTGGCACCGGCACCGGTTGAAACAGCTAGCGGCAGTACTCCAAGACAGAATGCCATTGATGTCATTATGATAGGACGCAGACGGATTCTCGCAGCTTCCACCACGGAATCAGTTAATCTCTCTCCCCTATCATAGAGATCCTTTGCGAATTCAACAATCAGAATGGCGTTTTTGGCGGAAAGACCGATTGTTGTCAGCAGACCAACCTGGAAGTACACGTCGTTGCTCAGTGTATGTAGCGCAGGGTAGAATTCTGTTATGTAGCGTGACAGATATGCCACACCTACAGCACCGAACACACCGAGAGGAACCACCAGCATTACGGCGAAAGGTATTGACCATGACTCATAAAGAGCCGCCAGGGAAAGGAACACAATCAGCAACGAAACTGCGTACAGGAACAGAGCCTGATCTCCGGCCTGTCTTTCCTGGAAGGAAACACCGTTCCAGGCGATATCAAATCCCGGAGGCAGCTGGCTGAGAATTTTGTAAGCCTCGTCCATGGCTTCACCGGTTGAGTGTCCCGGTGCCGCAGCTGCGTTAAGGTTTACTGCAGCCATGGCATTGAATCGCTCAAGTCTAGGTGAGTCATAAATCCACTCTGTTGATGCAAAGGATTTGAACGGTACCATTTTTCCGCTGGAATTTTTTACGTACCACAGATCCAGATCCTTCTCAGTCATTCGATACTGCGGATCAGCCTGAACATAAACCTTCTTTACACGATCATTGTAGATAAAGTCGTCTACATAGGTACTGCCCCATGCGGAAGACAGAGTCTGGTTCAGTTCGCTTATGCTGACACCCTGGGAAAGGGCCTTTTCATAGTCGATCTTGATCTTCAGCTGAGCAACGTCATCCAGACCGTTAGGTCTGGCTTGACTCATGACGGTGGATTTGCTTGCCAGACCAAGGAACGTGTTGCGAGCCTCAATAAGAGCGGCGTGTCCCTGTGCACGGTGATCCACAATGTAGAAATCGATACCCTGTGCTGTACCGAGTTCAGGTACTGCAGGAACGTTGAATGTAAATACATTCGCGTTGTCAATGCCGCCGTACAGAATTGGGAAAGCTCTGTCGATAATAGGATAAACAGTTTTGTCGTAGGTTGAACGCTCGGACCAGTTTTTCAACTTTACGAAACTCATGGCAACGTTCTGACCGGATCCGGCAAAGGAGAATCCAACTACGGACATTATTGATTCGATATTATCCTTTTCATTGTTGAGGAAGTAATTGTCAATCTGGTTTACAACCGCATCTGTTCTCTGAGTTGTGGCACCTGCCGGAAGCTGTGTCATAACAAAGAATACACCCTGATCCTCTTCCGGAAGAAAGGACTTTGGAATATTCATGAAGCAGAATACCATGCCGCCGATGATTATCGCATAGTAAACAAGGAAGCGAGGAATCGCGTGAACTATGCCTTTAACACTGTTCTGATAGTTTTCAGACATCTTGTTGAAGGCGATGTTGAACCATCTGAAAAACAGATCCAGCGGAGCTGTGATGAAAGAAAAGAGAGATTTCTTTTTCTCTTTTTCCTTTTCCTTCAGAATGCTTGCACACAGTGCCGGTGTCAGCACAAGAGCAACAATTACAGAAAGAAGCATCGCGGAAACGATGGTGATGGAGAACTGACGGTATATAACACCGGTTGAACCGCCAAAAAATGCCATTGGAACGAAAACAGCGGACAGAACCATGGCGATACCTATAAGAGCTCCGGTGATCTGTTCCATTGACTTGATTGTAGCCATACGCGGATGCAGGTTTTCAGTGGTGATAAGTCGCTCAACGTTTTCAACCACCACAATGGCGTCATCCACCAGCAGACCTATGGCCAGAACAAGTCCGAACATGGTCAGCGTATTAATGGAGAAACCGAGTGCCGCCATGATGGCAAAGGTACCAAGCAGTACTACCGGTACGGCAATTGTAGGAATAATTGTTGCTCTGATATTCTGCAGGAAGAGATACATAACCAGGAATACCAGGCCGATGGCTTCTATCAGAGTTTCCTTTACAGAATCGATAGACACTTCAATAAACGGTGTTGTATCAAAAGGAATTACTGTGTGAATGCCCTGCGGATAGAATTTTTCGAGTTCTCTGAGTTTTTCGTTAACAAGTTCGGCTGTGCGCAGAGCGTTGGCTCCGGTTGCCAGCTTGATGGCGAGACCGGATGTGGCCTGGCCGTTCATACGTCCGTAGGCGTTGTAGTTTTCCGCGCCAAGCTCGACTCTTGCGACATCCTTAAGTCTGACTATCTTTCCGTCCTCGGATACTTTCAGAATTATGTTCTGGAATTCCTCGGGATATGTAAGACGAGTCTGACCTACGATGGTGTAGGAGTATGACTGACCTTCTACAGCCGGAGCACCGCCAAGAGAACCATATGCAATCTGTGCGTTCTGCGCCTTGATGGCCGAAATCAGTTCGCTGGCTGAAATGGCATACTTGCTGAGTCTTAAAGGATCAATCCAGATGCGCATTGAGTACTCGGCACCGAATACCTGAACTTCACCGACGCCCTCAATACGGCTTATCGGTTCCTTGAAGTTTGTGGTTAAATAATCTGACAGATCGTTGGCATTAACCTTCGGATCGTCCGAAATCAGACCTACAACCATAAGGAAGGAACTTGTTGATTTTCTTACGGAAATACCCTGCTGCTGAACGATCTGGGGCAGCGAGGTAAGAGCCTGCTGCAGTTTGTTCTGAACCTGAACCTGTGCGATATCCGGATCGGTACCTTTTTCGAAGGTTACGTTAATGGATGTCTGACCGTAACTGTCGGATGTTGAACTCATGTAGAGATAACCGTCCAGACCGGTGAGATTCTGTTCTATAACCTTGGTTACCGTATTTACAACAGTATTGGAGGAAGCTCCGGGGTATACAGCTGAAATACTTACCTGCGGCGGAGCTATCTGCGGGTATTGTGCTACCGGCAGATTTATAAGTGACAGTGTGCCCAGCAGCATGAGTATAATTGCTATAACCCATGCGAATATCGGGCGATCAATAAAAAATTTAGATAACATTTATTTGTTCCCGTTTATTACTTCTGTGCAGGCTGTTCCGGTGCCGGTTTGGTTGCATCCACCGGTTCAACCAAGTCACCAAGCTTGATCTTCTGCATATTGGATACAACAATGCGATCGCCTTCAGCTATGCCGGATTTTACAACCACGTTGCTTCCGACCTCGGGACCGAGTTCAATAAATTTCTGACTTATCTTGTTGTCTTTGTCGATGATCCAGACATACTTATCGGAACGGTTTGCTCTTATCACTGAAACAATAGGCACAATGAAGGCATTCTTCTGGATGCCTTTAGGCAGTTTTACACGCATGAACATACCTGGAAGCAGAACATGCTCCTTGTTGTTTGCAGTTGCTCTCAGGTTCACCATTCCGGTTGCCTGATCGACTGATACGCCGGTAAACTCAAGTGTGGCGGGTTCCGGATACTTGTCACCGTTTTCAAAGAGGAGAGTGACCTCAACCTTGTTGTCCTTGTTGAGATGAATTGTTCCGTCAGCTATTTCCTTTCTGGTCAGAAGCAAATCATTAACAGATTCACCTACATCTATGTAGATCGGATCCAGCTGCTGAATTGTGGTCAGCGGATTTTGCTGATTTGCAGTTACCAGGGCGCCTTCTGTGAAATCTGATTTGCCGATGATTCCGGAAATTGGTGCGTATACCTTGGTGTATCCGAGATTGATCTCTGCAGTTTTGACTGCTGCCTTTGCTGCGAGGATCTGAGCCTCTGCAGATTTGCGGTTGGCCATGGCATCATCGTAGTCCTGCTGACTGACTGCCTTTGATTTAAGCAGCTCGGCATAACGTTCGGCTCTTACCTTGATGGAGTATGCGGCAGCTTCAGCTTTTGCCAGATCGGCCTTGGCTGCAGCAAGATTTGCTTCATAGGTTGAAGGATCAATTTGATATAGCTGCTGTCCCTGTTTAACTTCAGAACCTTCAGTGAACAGACGTTTGAGGATGATTCCGCTTACCTGAGGTCTTACTTCTGCTTCACGCATGGCGCTTGTTCTTCCGGTAAGGGTCAGTTCCACAGTCACGTCGCTCGTTGATACTGGTACGAACTTAACCGGCATCAGTCTCTGTGCAGCACCCTGCTGAGCATTCTGATCGTCGTTGCATCCTGTCAGAACAGCGCCTGCTAAAAATGCCATTGAAATCGGCAGTATTTTGAATAGTGTTCTCATAAAATCTCCTGCGATGAAAACTCCGAAGGTTTATCCGGGACTTAATCGCCTAGTTTTTCCCTTGATTTTTATGCGTAAAAATCAAAATCGTGAATTAATGTGTCCGCTTAAGTATATATTTCCAGGTAGTCTGTCCTGTTGAAAGTACCCGCAGGCTCACAGATCATACCTGCGAGATTTTACCACAAAGCAAAATCTTTAGTAACAGCTTGACAGGGCGAACGCATCAGAAATTACTAGACAAAACCTAAAGAACAGGCTATGCATTCCATTGCAACGTCAGGATCATAGCAGCGTTTCTGCAGGATATTGAGGCTAAGCAGTTCTTTCTCCTTTTTATTGTTCCACAGCCAATACCTGTAATTTTCCAGATATGCTAAAGCAAGTTTATTCAGAGCACTGCGATTGGCAATATAGTTGGGATTATTCGCCTGCATTCTGTCCTGATTGTATCTCATATCAAGACACCAGTGCAGATTGTTCTCTATACCCCAGTGCAGTTTATGACCTAGTGAACTCTCTGAATATTTTCCTTAAGAGGTGAAAAAGACGAGATGTAAAATCTTTCCTCCCAGGTTTCTTTTTTAGTTGACTGCTGGATACTTGTTCTTTCAACCTTAACGATACTGCCGTCCTTCAGCCCCAGCCATTTGTCCAGAATAATGTCTGACAGGAGTGAGCCACGAATGATAGAAACTCTGTAGTCATCAATTCGTCCATGATCTTTTTCCAGCTCTGGATGATAAGTAATAATCTGATCCTGATGAGCTGTGTTAAACAGGCATCTGACCTCTTCAAATGATTTGTTCTGGTTTCCCTTTAAGGATAAACAGTAATGAGCTCCTTTGCCTATAACTGTACTGACAAAATCAATTTGACAGCTCATTGCATCTGCTGTCACAACAGCGTTATCAAGATTTAATTTTTTGAGTGCATCCGGACCTACTGAAATCTCGTTTTCTTTCTTCCTGATGAGCTTATGATAGAGACAAACCCGGTTGGTCGCATCATAAAAATTCATCAGCATGAATGCTACGTGTTTACCTTCTGAATCCGGTTTTGTTCTGCCTGCTGCCCTTATAGCCTGTTCGTCTGCGGCTATAACTCTGAAATCATTTTTTATTAGGCAGGATATCATCTCGGTGTACAGAGAACTCAATGATTCTGAATCAACCAGTAACAGAGCTTTTCTAACAGTATCATGGGAACAGCCTGATATTATCAGCCGGGATAAATTCTTTTCCCTGAAATAGTTCATCAGACGGTTGTTTATTGCATCACTTATCTCCGTGCACCCTGTATTCCCTGTAAGAGCACTCATTATTGAACCTAACACTATCGTCAGCATCGGCACTTCTATCTTCGACGGATTTCTTTTATTAAACGTCGTTTTATTCAATGCATCAGTTATTCGCCCGCATACCTTTTCCTCTTTGGATGGTTCTGTCCAGTCTTCTGTTGATATGGCTGTACTGTTGTCACTGCAGACAGAATGTCCGTTATCTGCCGCCGAACAATTTTGTAGCGAACTGATTTTATTTTCTAATTCCAGCTTTTTCTGATTTAACAGGTACGTTTTACTGAAGGTAAAAACATTGTTCTTAATGGAGCCAACAGTTTCCCGCGTATATCTGACTTCCCCGGTTAATGGATCTGTAACCCTGACATTCCGGTAAACCTGGAACAGTTTATAAGTTTTGTTCTCATTGATGAGGCAACCGCCTGGTATTTCCGGGTAGTCTGATAATTTGGGTTTCATTTTTACTCCATATTACTAATATGGAGTATTATAACATATAAGTAATACAAAGTAAATGCAAATTATTGATTATAATAGTAATATCTAAAATTTCAGAAAATTCTGATGCGTTCGCCCTGAACAACTTGAAATCTTTTGATTTTGATGTTTTTGAGTGGATTCCGTATCAGATGGGATTTGCTGAACTTTGGCTGCCAGGATGTTGTTTAAAAATGTAAGAGAGTGCATCTTATGTTACACACTCTCTCAATCTGATTGCTTCTACAGCTTATTTTGACTTAATCTGTGCCATTTCCTTCAGAATACGCTTTTCCCTGCGTCGCATAAAGTACCAGGTCAGAGTTACGCAGACTGACACGATGGCGACTATGATCGTGGCAAGAGCATTGATTTTAGGATTTACGCCCCGGCGGACACTGGAAAATACCAGCATCGGCAGTGTGGTTGATTTCGGACCGGCTACAAACTGGGAGATTACAATGTCATCCAGAGTCAGAGTGAAGGCCAGCAGCCATCCGGATATGATTGCCGGTGTCAGAGAAGGCAGGGTAATGAATACAAAAACCTTGAATGGTGTGGCACCGAGATCCAGTGCTGCTTCTTCTATCGACAGATCTGTCTCCTTGAGACGGGCACGCACGATAACAGTTACATACGCCGAGGTAAAGGTGACCATTGCTATCCAGATGGTGAAAACTCCGCGATCCGGAAAACCGTCCATCTGTCTCAGAACCGGATACAGGAAAGATCCTTCTGTGATTCCGAAATTTTCCGTAATCCATCCTGCAAGGGCGTGAGAACCGTTTGCCGTGGCTATGAACATGAGCAGCAGCGACAGACCTGTGATCACTTCAGGCATAACCATCGGTGCGGTGATGCTGAAGGAGAATATGCCCTGACCTCTGAAACGTCCGAAGCGGGCCAGAACAAACGCAGCCAGAGTTCCTATTATCACGGACATTGTCGCCGCACAGAATCCTATGGACAGAGTAAGATAGATTGCATGAAGAAACTCTTCATCATGAAAAAGGGCAGAGTACCACTCAAACGAAAAACTCTTCCATACGGTTACAAGTTTGGATGAATTGAATGAGTATGCGATAAGTATGATTATTGGTGCATAAAGAAACACCAGTCCAATAAAGAGAAAGAGATACCGCCACTTGGAACGAATATGAGGTGTCTGAGAACTCATTATGATTTTACCTCGTTAGCCCGCTGAACCTTGAAAAACCACATAATTGGAGCTATTACCAGTCCCAGCATGATTACTGCTATAGTTGAAGCCAGTGGCCAGTCTCTGTTGTTGAAGAAGTCCTGCCATAGCAACTGACCGATAAGTACGGCATCAGGACCTCCGAGGAGCTCCGGAATGACGAATTCACCGATTGCAGGTATGAATACAAGCATCGAGCCTGCTATCACTCCGTTTTTGGTTAAAGGAAGCAGAACTCTGAAAAATGTTGTTATAGGGCGGGCTCCGAGATCCAGGGAAGCCTCGATGTAGCTGTAATCAACTCTGGAAATGGCGTTGTACAGCGGCATGATCATAAACGGCAGATACGCGTATACGATACCAACATAGACGGCGAACTGGGTGTGAAGCATGGTAATCGGTTCGTCAATGATGTGAAAAAACAGCAGTACCTGGTTTATAAAACCGGTATCGCTTAGCAGTCCCATCCATGCGTATACTCTGATAAGAAAGGATGTCCAACTTGGAAGAATAACCAGCATGAGAAGAATACTTCTCATGGTCGGTGTGGCATGAACGATGGACCAGGCCAGGGGATATCCTATCACCAGACAGCAAAGCGTTGATATGAAGGCTACCTTGAGAGACTGCCAGTAACCGAGCAGATAGAGGTTGTTGTCAAGCTCGTGCAGTATTTTCGTAAACCAGCACGGCTCATCCTTCTGGATTTCGCCTCCAGCTTCAGATCCTTCATCTGTTTCAAACTCGTCGAGACCAAGATCATCACCGCTCAGAACAAATTTGTAGTTGTTGAAGTTCAGCTTGATGTCCAGCTTGCCGTCTTCATAGTTGGCAATCGGTGAATATGGCGGCATCTGCCCGTCTACCATTTCCGAGAAACTGATTTTGAAAATGATCAGAAACGGAATAATAAAGAACAGAATCATCCACAGGTAAGGAACCGCCAGCACCAGGCTGCTGCCCTTGAACTTTATTTTTGAAATTCTGCTTTTGAATATACCCTTAAGCTTCGCACTTCGGTTGTTT
>JAEEGH010006584.1_pt1 | contig 28343 bp, 25 predicted proteins | sample 9134181 | NCBI WGS metagenome assembly JAEEGH01 (sample SAMN16246544, study PRJNA631951) | gut metagenome | biome: gut microbiome; feature: rumen; material: DP-attached | host: Bos | place: Iran: Karaj | collected 2018-10 | reverse complement strand
GACTATCGGAAACTACCGGCGATAACAAACCAAGAGAAAGCAGCGGAGAAGATAAAGGCAATGATGGTGGTCGTGCGCGACTTCAAGTGGAACGCGAGCGGTATGGCACCGACGAGCATGCCGATAAGACCGAAAAAGAACATGCCAAAGAGCCAATCGGAGTGAAACGTCATATATCCAGGGAAAAGATGATTCACCTGGTGCGCCGTAACGCCGCCAAGGAGTCCGCTGGCGACAGCCGAAAACCAGCGGGTTATCATCTGGCTGAACGCATCTGGCGCATTTGACCTGGAGCGCCAAACCGATCGCACGAAAAAGGCAACGAGAAGTACGCTTGAAACAATCCAGAGGACAAAAGCAACCACGCCGACGACATTGACAATGGGTGGCGTCCAGCCAAAGGTGATAGACCCCAAAAACAGATGGGTGAAGAAAGAGCACAGCCAGAGTGCGCCAAGAATGCGACAAAGGCTTGCAGGGGACATCGCCCGTTTTGCATGTAGAGCCGTCGCATGCTTTCCCGGCAAATCCTCGTTCGCTTTTCCCATGAACGGTATTATATCACAAATCCACTCCCGAAAGGCCAGGAAAGCCACGCCTGGTGGTGTTGACTCGTGATATCAAAGCGGATATAAACAAGGAGATCGTCGAATCCGAGTTTTCTTATTGGGGAAGAAAAGGGGTTGGCCTTGGATGTTTGTCGGTGCAGGATGAAGATTCAAATGAACTGCTAAGTATTGGTGTTCTGGATAAGAATTGTATTGATGTTGGCAGAGGGCAGTTTACGCTTAATCGCGACATAAGAGCAATTCTCGGAGTCGCGGAGCGACAGTGAGAGAAAGAGAAAAAGAGGCGGCGCTTATTGATTCAGTACCGTTGATACAGCAGGCGGTTTGGGATGCGCGACAGGCCCCACCCTTGAGAAACTGCCGACTTGGTTGCGTACCGCTCATCACTAAGGCGGCGGGGTACGACGCCGCAGAAGGGAGCGAAAGGGACGCTCGACATGGCGGGTGAGGAAGCGGGACGGGGATCGAGGATTGAGCGGAGCGAGACGGGAAGCGACGGTTCGCGCAATGCGGCGTCCGGATGGCGATGCGAGACGAGAAGGACGTATCCGGCCGACGAAGAAGACAAGGGGGTCTGTCCCCGTTCGCGTTCATTATAATGGCCGTGTAGAACGTGTAGATCGTGCAGGAAGAAGAACGGGGCCCCTTTTGTGCCACTCACAACTCTCAACTCATAACTCATAATTCATAATTCTCGTCCCCGCTTCCGTTTTTCCCGCATTTTCCATTCCAGCGCATATTAATAATGCGCGTGGAAAAGTGGAAAACGGGAAAATCAATTTTCCACGAGACCCCGTGGAAAAACGGTAAAAATAGGGAAAATTGAAAAGCCCCCTCGGTTTCCATAACTTATAGAGCCGTTTTTCGGCCTGAAAAGTTCCAATTTTCCCAGAGGCCCGGCAAAATTGATTTTTCCGGTATACCGGTATAAAAGACGAGAAGCGGAAGGCAGCACAGTCTATAATATAGACTTAGCTAGTCACACAGAGAGACTTAGGTAGTCTCACAAAGAGACTTGCAAAGTCTCACAGAGAGACCCTAACAAAAGCATATAACAAAAGCGATCAACAGAAGCACCAACCATGTTCGAGGAGTTCTGGATGGCTTATCCGAGGATTGTCCGGAACACATGCCCCTGCTCTGCGGGGGCGGACGTTCCTCACTGCGGAGGGATGCGACTTCCATTGTACGAGGGTTTGACTTCCATTGTACGGACAACCGCACCCCATGGACGATGGGGAAACGCCCCATGGACAAAAGCGAAACGCCCCATGGCAAAAGGCCATGCGCCCCATGAAGAAACCAAAACGCCCCATGGCCAGCGCAGCAAGGGTCACGCTACCTTCGAGCCAAGGGTAGCGCTACCTTTTGCCCAAGGGTCAAGTGACCTTCGGTCCAAGGGTCAGGCTACATTTCGGCCAAAGGTCAGGTGACCCTCCCCAATGAAACGGCAAAACGGCATCCCATAGGTTTCTCGCGCAGAGACCTTAGATCCAAAGGAAACGCCGGCTGACGGGTGTACACCCAAGCGCCTGACAGGTGTACACCTAAGCGGCGTTTAGGTGTACACGTGCGAAGCTCTCAGGCGTACACCTGTGGAAACGGCGATTCAAACGTAGCTTGCCGCCCGCCGACAAAGCCGTTGAAATACATACATGCCGGAAATTTGATATAATGTCCGGCAGGGAACAAGAAACATCATCCAATGAAGCATATTAAGTGTCTTTCCGCAGTTTGCGCGGCGCTCGCCGCGTCCATGTGCGTCTTGTCGCTCCGCGGAGCGGAGGAAAATGGCTTTAAATATGTAGCATACCCAGGCCACAAGTGCGCAGAGATCAATGGTTACACCGGTTCTGGCGGCGATGTGATCATCCCCGAAAAGCTTGGCGGTTATCCAGTGACGAAAATCTTGTATAGGGTATTCCAAAACCGCACCGATATCACCAGCGTGACGATTTCGGGCAGCGTCAAAGAGATCTTTAGTGCCGCTTTCAGGCAATGCACCGGCCTCACGAGCGTGACGATACCCGATAGCGTCACGCGCATCGGGGATTGGGCGTTCTATGGCTGCTCCAATCTCACGAACGTGACGATTTCGAATAGCGCCAGAAAAATCGGACATGATACGTTCGGGCAATGCACCGGCCTCACGAGCGTGAGGATTCCGGACAGCGTGACGTACATAGGAGCCAAGGCGTTTCTCGGATGCTCCAGCCTTACCAACGTGACGTTTGGGAGCAGTGTTACGAGCATCGGAGATAATGCGTTCGCAGGGTGTCCGCGCATAGCGAGCGTGAAGATACCGGACAGCGTAACGAGCATTGGAGTCGGGGCGTTTGCGGACTGCAACGACTCGCTTTACGACACAACTTCAATGGTCGGCGTAAAGCTGCTGGACGGCTGGGTCGTCGGCATAACGGGTTCGTTGCCTGCCAAACTGGACCTTTCGGGCGTCCGTGGCGTCATGGGATGCACCTTCTCTGGCTGCACCAACATCACAAGTGCGACAATCGGAAGCTGTGTCACGAGCACAGTAGACCGAATGTTCGAGTCCCGCACGAATCTTACCCACGTGACAATCGGAAGCAACGTCACAAGCATCGTAAACGGATTGTTCAAGTCCTGCTCCGGCCTCACGAGCGTGACGATAGGAACCAACGTCACGAGCATCGGATGCAAAGCGTTCTCGTATTGCACCAATCTCACGTGTGTGACGATACCGGACAGCGTAACAAGCATCGAGTTCGACGCATTCAATGGCTGCTCCAATCTAACGAGCGTGACGATTGGGTCCAAAGTGACACACATCGGGTTGTATGCATTCATGGACTGTACCAGCCTTACGAACGTGACCATACCTGACGGCATGACTGACATACCACAAGGAACGTTCTGGCACTGTTCCAGCCTCACGAGCGTAAAAATGCCCGACAAGGTAACGCGCATATGTGACTGGGCGTTCAGTGACTGCACCAACCTCTCTCACATAACGATAGGACCTAACGTGAAAAGCATCGGGGAAGAAGCGTTCAAAAATTGCAACGAGTCGCTTTACGACACGACAACGATACCTGGAGTGAAAATGCTGGGCGGATGGGTTGTCGGCGTGACTGATTCGCCGCCCGCAGAACTGGATTTGACGGGAGTCCGCGGCATCGGGCAATCGGTATTCAGAGCATGCACCAACCTCTCGAACATGATAGTTGATGAAAACGTTGCGTTGGGCCTTGCGACTCCCGCCAATTGCAATGTTCTGCGGCACAGGACATTTGGCGATTCCGTCAAGATTGTGGGGCAAAGCGAAGGCATCGGGGAAATGGTAATCCCGGCTTCGATTGGCGGCCGCCCGGTTACTGGCATTGGAAACTGGGCATTCCGCGAGTGCACCAACCTCACTCACGTGACGATTGGAACCAACGTGACGAGCATCGGGGAAGAAGCGTTCATCGGATGCCATCGCCTCACAAGCGTTACGATACCTAACAGCGTAACGAACATAGAGGATTGGGCGTTTTATGGCTGCTCCAATCTCACAAGCGTGACGTTTGGGTCAAACTTGACAAGCATAGGGAAAGGCGCGTTCGCGTGCTGTACAAGTCTCACGGACGCAACGATACCGGACAGCGTTACGAATATCGGGAAAAAAGCGTTCGCATGCTGCAACAGTCTCAGAAACGTGACGCTTGGGAGCAACGTAACGAGCATCGAAGATTCTACGTTCGAAGGCTGTACGAAACTTGCAAACGTGAAGATTCCAGACAGTGTGGCGAGGATTGGGGAAAGAGCGTTCAAGCGATGCTCCAGCCTAACCAGTCTGACACTTCCACGCCGTGTCAGAGAACTAGGGAGTGAAGCGTTCTCGTACTGTTCCAGCCTTACGAACATGACGATTCCAGACAAATGGGCAGGAGTCGAGCATGACACCTTCCATGCATGCTCCAACCTCACACTCGTGGCAACTGGCGCCACAAGGCGCTTCGTTATCTGTGAAGTCGGCGGACGGCTACTTGAGAGCGTTCTGCCCAAAGGATGCAAACTGCTGGAGTTCGAGACACGGGGCGATTCTGCCGCGATAGTCAAGTGCAGCGAAGACATCAAAGAACTGAGCATTCCCGATTCGTTTGACGGTCTCCCGGTGACGAGCATCGGGCGCAGGGCGTTCTCTGGCCAAACCGACCTCACTCATGTGACAATCGGAACCAACGTGACGAGCATAGAGGAATCGGCGTTCGAAGGATGCGTCAACCTTGCCAGCATAAAGATACCGAATAGCATTACAAGCATCGGGGAATCGGCATTCGAGGGATGCGGCAACATTACCAGCATGGAGATACCGGACAGCGTGACACGCCTAGGGGAATCGGCGTTCAGCAACTGCACCAACCTCAATCATGTGACGATTGGGGGCAATATAACGAAGATAGGGTGCGCCGCGTTTGAGGGATGCGAAAACCTTACGAGCGTGAATATCCCGGACAGCGTGACAAGCATAGAGGATGGCGCTTTCGAGGGTTGCAAAATGCTCGCACAGGTGAAAATACCAGACAACGTCAAGCGCATTGGAATCGAGGCGTTCGCAGACTGCAACGATTCCCTTTACGGCACAAATACGGTGGCCGGACTAAGGATGGTTGACGGATGGGTCGTCGGCGCGACGGATTCGGTGCCGGCAAAACTGGATTTGACGAAAGTCCGCGGCATCGCGGGTGGCGCGTTCAAGTCCTGCACCAACCTTACCCACGTGACGATCGGAACCAACGTGACGAGCATTGGAGAGAGCGTGTTCGAATCATGCACCAATCTCACAAGCGTTGCGATACCGGACAGCGTGACGAGTATTGGGGACGGCGCTTTCTTCGATTGCACAAACCTTACTCACGTGACGATACCGGATCGCGTAACTAAAATCGGCTATTCGTCGTTCGCAGACTGCAACGATTCGCTTTACGACACGACAACGATACCAGGAGTAAAAATGTTGGACGGATGGATTGTCGGCGCGACGGATTCGGTGCCAACAGAGCTGGATCTGACGGGTGTCCGCGGCATAGTGGAATCGGCATTCGAACCATGCACCAACCTTGTCCGCGTGACGCTGCCAAGCAGCATCAAAAGAATCGGAAAAGGCATGTTCTTTGGCTGTTCCAGCCTCTCGAGCGTGGAAATCCCGAACAGCGTCACAAACATCGACGAGGATGCGTTCGAATACTGCGGGAGTCTCGCGAGCGTGACAATTCCGGACAGCGTTACGAGCATCGGAGAATCGGCGTTCTCTGCATGCACCAACCTTGCAAGCGTTACGATTGGGGCAAACGTGACGAGCATCGGAAAAGAAGCTTTCAGTGAATGCTCTAAACTCGTGAACGTGAAGATTCCGGACAGTGTTACGCACATTGGGGAATCGGCATTCTCAGGATGCTCCAATCTTACGAGCGTTACAATTGGGGCAGGCACAACGTGCATAGGCGACTCGTCGTTCTATGACTGTACGAAACTCACGACAGTGACGTTTGGAAGCAACATCGTGAATATCAGGGAATCGGCGTTCGAAGGATGCAAAAGCCTTGCGAACGTGACGATACCGGACAGCGTAACGAGCATCGAGGACAGCGCGTTCATTGGATGTGAAGGTCTCACAAATGTGACAATCGGAGCCAGCGTCAAGCACATCGGCGAATCGGCGTTCAGAGGCTGCGCAAACCTGACGACCGTGACGATACTGGGGAATGTCAAGCATATCGACCCACTTGCTTTCTGTTGCTGCCCAAACATCACGACAGTTACAATACCGAAACGCGTCAAGCATTACTGGCAAGATTTGTTCCCTGAAGACGTCGAAGTGCGGACGATTCAAGTTGATCGGAAGTAGAATGTTGCCGTTTCGCGAGCCCAAAACTCTATAAAAGGGACGAGAGCGCGGCAATCGTAGTCCTGGGCAATTGCGGCGGCGTGGGGCACGCCGCCCTACCAAGCCTGCTTCCCGCGCTCTTTTCTGTGGATGTCGAGCGAAGTTCGGGATGGGCGAGCTGCCCCGCCCGAAGCGAGCCCTGCGACTAGTGGCGCTTTGCGAGGCCGATGCGTTCACAGCAAAGGACCCGTGTTTCGAGACCAGCCGCAGAATTCCGGACGATGTCCGCATCAAACTCGACGGCTCCGGCGGCGGCAATGAAGATGACCGTTGAGCCGCCGAACTTGAAATAGCCCTTCTCGTCGCCCTTCGCATGTCGCACGCCCTCGTAAGTCTGGACTATCGTGCCGACGCCGAAGGCTCCGACGTCGACAAGCCAGAAGTCTCCGAACTGGGAGCGGCACCTGAGTATCTGGCGCTCGTTGTCGGCGTAGACGTCGGGATGCCTCAGAAGCGCTATCGGATTCACCGAATGGTATTTGCCGGGAACGACGCGGACCGAGCCGCACGACTCGCAGTCGCACGGGAAATGGAAGCGGTGGTAGTCGACAGGCGCAAGGCGCAGGACGGCGATGTCGTACTTTCCGGGCGGCGCATCCCCGTCAAAGACGTCCCTGAGCTTTCTCACTGCGCCTTTGAGCGGGAACGCGCAGTCGGCGTCCGCATTCAGGTAGAGCATGAGCCGTCCGTCAGCCGGGCTTACGACGCCTTCGCCGAGAGGGCGCGCGCCGGGCCTGAGCCTGCGGGTGAAGAAGTCGTTGAACGAGGAGTATTCCGAAACCGGCTTTTCGGCTTCGTCGGGGCGGCAGCCCGGGATCGACGCAAGCGACGCGATGTCGCGCTTCGAGCGCGGCGAATCGTACCGCCTGCCAAGAACGGCCGAGACGATGCCGGACCCGAAGAGAACCGGCCAGAGAGTCCTGCCGAGAAGCGTCTCGTACGCGAAGCGCAGGGCGCCTTCGCCCATGACGGACTCCTGCACACGCTCGCCGCTGTGCCTGTCTACGAACTCGACCTTTGCACCCATGTCAGGCCTCCTTGGGATTTCAGCGCACTGCTCCGTGCGCGGGTGGCATGTTCTCGCCCAGAAGCGCCAGCGCCGGATCCGCCGCGCCGTAATCCTGCGTCCAGCCGTTTTCGAACCCGAAGTCGGCCGCCGCCTCGGCGACCGACTCGTACTCGTCCTCCGTCACCGTTCTGTCGAACGGAGGCGTCTCAAGGGCCTTGTACGCCGGGGTGTACTGGCTCATGATGGACACCGGTATCTCGCACGAAAGGGACGTCGCGAGCCATGCGAGGTTCTCTATCGCTTCGTCCGCATGGCCCGGAAGCACCAGTATGCGAACGATGAGCCGCGGCAGGGCCGACGAGGCAGCGGCGCGCTCCCAGGCCCACTTGACGGCATTGCGCGCGACGCCCACGTAGTCCCGGGCCTGAGACGCGGCGGAAGCCGTCTCGTCGCGCGAGTACCGAAGGTCGAAGAGCGCGAGGTCGCAGAGGTCGGAATACTCCTGAAGCGTCTCGACGCGCTCGTAGCCGGAGGAGTTCCAGACGAACGGAAGGCGGACGCCCTCCTTCTCCAGCATCTTCGCGGCCTCTCGTATCGAGGGCAGATACGGAGTCGGCGAGACGAGGTTCCAGTTCTCCACCCTGTCGTCCACTGCAAGTCCGCGCAGGATGTCCGCGAGCCCGGCGACCGAGACGTCCCTGCCGCCGCCCTTCCAGCTCCAGGGCGAGTTCTGGCAGTAGATGCACTTCATCGTGCATCGCGAGAAGAACACGCAGCCGGAGCCGCGTTCGCCCGTGACCGGGGGCTCTTCGCCGAAGTGCGGACCCCAGCGAAAGACGCGCGGCAGCTCGCCTGCGCCGCAGAAGCCCGGGCGCCGCGGGCAGAGCCGCGGGCAGAGACCGCATTTCATCTGCATTTCTCGAAGGCCCTGACCATGTTGGCGCCGAGAAGCACGATCTGCCAGCTCATGTAAAGCCACGCGAGCACGATCGGCAGGAACGCGAAGGAGCCGTAGAGCGCGGACGACTTCGCGATGCCGACCTGCGCGACGGCGCAGACCTTCATCCAGGCGCCGAATGCGACAGCGGTGATCAGGCCGCCCCACCATGCATGCCGTCTGCGCACGGGGCGGTTGGGCATGACGGCGAAGATGAAGCCGAACGCGACAGACGAGAAGAAGAGCGTTATCAGCGAGCGGAGAATCCACGAGTCGAGGAACCATATGAGCCCGTCGGACGCCCAATGGGTAAGCTCGGTGGCGCCAAGCGTCGCGACGATCACGTTTTTTACGACATTGAGAATCGGCACGGACATTGCGAGCGCGGCGAATATGGGCAGCACGACGACTATCGAAAGGTAGAGCGCCGCGCGCTTCCAGATCGGCCGCGCCTTGGCGACGCCCCATATCTCGTTGAAGCTGACCTCGACCATGCCAATGGACGAGACGACCGTCCACAGCAGCATCACGAAGCCGATCCAGCCGAGCGTGCCGACGTTGAACTGGTCTATGCGCTCGAAAAGCCCGTCTCGAATGCTCCGCGCCTGCGAGGCGAGCGCCTCCGCGGCGGCCTTCTTCTTTGCGATCTCCTCCTCGCTCTTGGCAAGCGCGGTCGCGACCTGGTCGTCCTGGCCCTTCTCGACGTGCTCTATCCACGCGTCGACCTGCGCGCTTATCTGCCGTTTCGCAAGGTCGTCGGCCCCGCACGCCTTCGCGACCGTCAGCAGCACGCAGAGGACCGGCACGAGAGCTAGCATTGAGAAGTACGTGAGCCCCGCGGCATGCATGGAGCAGTTGTTGTCGAGAAAGCCCCGCACGACAGTCCTCACCCAGACTGCGAAACCGCAGCCGCACAACCGCCTGGCTTTTTTCGGCATCTTCATGGCAAAGTCAGAATCCTTCCTTTTCAACGCTCCGCTATTATACCATAACGCAGCCGTGCTGCGGAACGGGAGCCCGTTTCGCCAGCCTCAGAGAAGAGGACCGGCCAGAAGCCCGCAGACGACGCCGGTCGCGTAGACGGCGGCGAGTATCGCGAGATTCTCCTTGAGATTGCGGTTTGTGCGGAACAGCACCAGAAGCCCCAGCCCCGAACCCGTGAACGAGGACGCGAGAAGCGCCCCCGGACTCATTGCGCCGGCCATGTAGAGCTTTGCGCCCGCGACCGAGACCGCGCAGTTGGGTATCAGGCCGAGCGCGCCGGCGGCGAGCTCGCCGAAAAACGGGGTGTTGAGCTTTAGGGCGCCCAGGCAGTCCTCGCCGAAATAGTGCATGCAGAGCTCGATCGCCCCGGAGATGACTACGACGAAGGCGAATATCTCGGCGGTGTGGATCAGCGCCGGCACGAGGATTCCGCCATGCCGTGCGCACCCGCAATGGCTATGCTCGCACAGCTCGCTGACCGACACGACCCTGCGCGAGTGGCGCGCGAAGACGAGCAGACCGTTCACCACGAACCCGACCCCAAGAGCGGCCACGGCCTTGATGCCGACGATCTTTGCCAGAAGAGAGAAAGGCACGCGGGCGGAGAGAAGAACGGGGATGAGCTCGTCGGAAGTGGAAAGGAACACGGAGATCAGCGTGCCTACCGTGATCACGCCGCCGGCGTAGAACGAGGCCGCTGCGGCCGAGATGCCGCACTGCGGAATTATCCCCGCAAGCGCGCCGGCGGCCGGCCCAAGTGAACGAGTGCGCTCGAGAAACCTCTCGAACGCACCGTTCGCGCGCGCCTCCGTCGCCTCCAGCACCAGATAGGTAGCGAAGAGAATCGGCAGAAGCAGCAGCGTCTCTTCAAGGAACTCGATCACGCCGGGGAGATCGCTTCGTTGGGGCACTGCGCAGCGCAGGCGCCGCAGTCAACGCACTTGTCGGCGTCGATGGAGTAAGCCGTGCCTTCGGAAATCGCCTCGGCCGGGCAGGCGTCCTTGCAGCAGCCGCATGCAACACACTTCTCGGCGTCAATCTTGTGAGCCATTTCTTGTTCTCCTTATGTAGTTGTCTTTGTTTTGTCTTGTGTCCAAGAACTGGGTAAAGTATACCATTCGCCGCTTCTGTTAGGCAACGGTAACTTTAGACGAGGCCGAGACCTGAAAGCGTCTCCCTGATTCGGGCGCGCTTGGCGTCGTCAGTCTCGCACAGCGGAAGGCGGAATACCCGCTCGATCCTGCCCATGAGGCTCAGCGCCTCCTTGGCCATGACCGGGTTCACGTCGATGAAAAGATCGCGGAAGAGCCTGTAGTACTTCGCGTGGTAGGCCCTCGCCTCGACAAACTTTCCGGCGAGCGCGAGGCGGATCATGTCGCCCATCTCGCGCGGTATCACATTGGACGCAACCGAAATCACGCCCGAGGCGCCCACGGACACCATCGGCAGAGCAAGAGAGTCGTCGCCGGAGATGACGGTGAAGTCGGGCAGCGCGTCCTTGATAGCGCTAACGCGGTCCACCGAGCCCGCGGCCTCCTTGATCGCGATGATGTTCGGGTGGGACGCGAGCCTCACGACGACGTCGAGCGGGATCTCGCGCCCCGTGCGCCCGGGCACGTTGTAGAGAACAACCGGCAGCCCGAGGTCCGCAACCGTCATGAAGTGGCGGTACAGGCCCTCGGAGCTCGGCTTGTTGTAGTAGGGGGTGACCTGCAGACACGCGTCCGCACCGCCGCAGCTGATCACGGCCTTGGTCAGCGAGATCGCCTCCGACGTGGAGTTCGCGCCGGTGCCGGCGACGATCCTGGTCTTGCCGGCGGCGAACTCGACGGTCTTCTCGATTACCTTCTGGTGCTCTTCGTGGGAGAGCGTGGGCGACTCGCCCGACGTGCCAACCGAACATATGCCCTCGACGCCAGCCGCAGTCTGGGCCTCTACGAGCGCCTTGAGCGCCCCGTAGTCAACGGACCCGTCCTTCGCGAACGGAGTCACCAATGCCGTTATCGTACCTGAAAGCTTCATGCGCAGTATTATACCATAAAACTCGCGTCGCAGACGATCCAACAATTCGCGACCGCCTTGCCGCCACAGACATGGGAGTCAGCCGGCCGATATCACGGACCTGACTGCCGCGGCGGAAACGCCGCGCAGAAGGATGCGCTTCGTCTTCGAAGTCTCTCCGCCCTTGAACTCGATGCGGGACTTCGGAATGTCGAACGCGTCCGAAAGAGTCTCGACAAGCTCCATGTTGGCCTTGCCGTCCACAGGCGCGGCGCGAATGCGCACCTTCACGTACTCGTCAGTCGCGTCGTCCAGCCCGCTTCTCGACGAGCGCGGCTGCGCCCTGACGTTCAGGACGACGCCTTCGGGCGTCTCGGAGAATGCGCTCACGGCAGCTCCAGTCTGTCCTGCATCGTGAGCTTGAACGGCAGCTCGATGCAAAGCGGACGAAGCATCCTGAAAACGCGGCCCGACGGCACCTTGATCTCGCCGGGGATGCGTCCCCTTTCCACAACCGCCTTCAGGAACCGGGACGGCATTGCCTCCCACATCCCCTTCAGGCCCATCGTGTTCGTGACGGAGGCGTTCAGGTCCACGACGACCGTCTTCGTCGCGGGGTCGAAGGCGACAAGCCTGTATACGAAGCGGGGCCTTGGCGCATCGTTGGTGACCACGTTCGTGAGCATTCTGAAATCGACGTGCAGAACCGACGACTGCTCGAACGGAAGATCCTTCGCGCGCTTCAGGTCCGCAGTCTCGAACGTGATCTTCTCGACGTGCGGAGGCGGAGCGGGAATCTCAAGAGGCTCGTCGCGCCAGGTGCCGCCGGGCTCCTCGACGCGTGCGAAGACGGCCTTTTCGTCCGCGAACCTGATGGGCAGCTTCGGATCGGACTCTATGCGGAGCATCACGCCGTACGCCTCCCAGAGAATCCTGGCGGCAAGCGCACTCTGGGTCGCCGAAGGCTGGACCGGCACGTAGCCGGCGTCGTGCCTGAAAAGCCGGAACTCCCCGCTTGACAGCACGACGAGCTCAAAATGGGGGAACTCGGCCGGAGACGTGTAGAAGCCGAAGTCCCTGTCCACGCGGGTGCGTATGAAGTCGTGCAGGGTCTGCCAGCCCTCGAGCATGAGGAACCTCGCCTTCACCGGCTTCCCGTCGCCCAGCATCGTTATGCAGAAGTAGGGGAAAACCGTGCCGGCCGGCTTGACAGCCCAGTTGTACGCCGCGATCTCGCGCCAGAGCCCGAGCGCGGCCATCTTCGCGGCAATCTCCTCGACGGTTCGGTCCATGCGCTATCCTATCGAGGACGAGACCTTGAACACGGCCATCAGAATCGCTATTGCGACGAAGCCGACGACGCCGGCGATTGCGACGATGAGAATGGGCTCGAGGGCGTTGGTGAATGCGGCTATGTTGCGGTCCATGTCCTTCTGGTACCGCTTGCCCACATGCTCGAGCGACGCGGCCATGTCGCCGGCCTGTTCGCCGACCGCGAGCATGTCGGTCATCATGCGGGGGAACACGCCGCTCGCCGCGAGCGGACCCGAAATCGTAGTGCCGTCGGTGACGCGCTGTCGCGCGGTCGCGAGGGCGTCGCCGATGACGGCGTTGCCGCAGGTCTCCTCGCAGATCTTCAGGGCCTGCAACACGTTGACGCCGTTCGTGAGCAGCGTCTTGAGGGTATATGCGAGGGACGAATAGGCGCCCGCCGCCACGATGCCCCTGATGAGGGGCGCGCGGAGCTTCCACGAATCGATCTTGCGGACACCCGCCGGCGTCTTGCGCCATTTGCGGAACCACACCACGACCGCGGCGACGCAGATCGCCATCAGCCAGCCGTAGCTCACGAGAGCGTCGGACATGCCGATGAGAATGCGCGTCGGAAGCGGCAGCGCCGCGCCCATTGAGTCGAACACCTTCTGGAACTGGGGGATGATCCACACCAGCGCGCCGATGACCGCCGCTATGCCGAAGCAGAGCACGATGACCGGGTACGCGAGGGCGCTCTTTATCTTGCCGCGCATGTTGTCGTCGCGCTCGTAGTGGTCGCCGAGCCTCCTCAGCACCTCCACCATCGCGCCGGACGCCTCGCCCGCGCGCAGCATGTTGGAGAAAAGCGGGGGGAACGTCTTCGGATGGTGCGTGCACGCGTCGGAGAAGCTCTCGCCGCGGACGATCCTGTCGCACAGGTCCTGGCAGACGAACCTCTGGGCGGAGCCCTCCTCGCCCTGGTTGGCGAGAGCCTGAAGGGCCTGGCCGAGGGTCATGCCGGCCTCCAGCAGGTCCGCAAGCTCCGAGACGAACAGAAGCACCTCTACGCGCTTCATGTCCGTCTTCTGGCGCGACCCGCCCAGCTGGACGTTCCAGATGGACTGGGAGCGGGAGGCGCCTTGCGGCTGAGCCGGAGCGGGCGCGGCGCCCTGCGGCGCCGCAGGCGAAGATGACGTCTTTTTCCTAGCGTATCCCATTGCCAAGCCGCCCCGGCTGCCGCGTCGCTACTTGATGACGCGCACGCGGATCACGGCGTCGCTCGCGGCAAGCGCCTTGGCCACGTCTTCGGGAATCGCCGAGTCGGTGTCGATGAGCGTGTAGGCGAAGTCGCCGCGGCTCTTGTTGGCGATCGCGTCGATGTTGACGCCGGCCTTGCCGAGAATCGACGTGAAGGTGCCGATCATGTTGGCGGCGTTCCTGTGGCAGATCGCGACGCGGCCCGCCTTGTTGGGCGCGCCGAGAGAGCATGCGGGATAGTTCACCGAGTTGACGATGTTGCCGTTCTCGAGGTAGTCGCGCATCTCCTTGACCGCCATGACCGCGCAGTTGTCCTCGGCCTCTTCGGTGGACGCGCCGAGATGCGGGATCACGATGCAGCCCTTCCTGCCGGCCGTGGTGGCGTTCGGGAAGTCGGAGACGTACGCGCGCACCTTTCCGGCGTCGATCGCGGCGACGAGGTCGGTCTCGTTCACAAGCGCGTCGCGGGCGGCGTTGACGATGATGACGCCGCGCTTCATCATGGCGATGGCCTCGGCGTTGATCATGCCCTTGGTGGAGTCGAGCGCGGGAACGTGGATGGTGATGAAGTCGCAGGCGCGGTAGATGGCCTCGACGTTCTTGCAGTGCCTGACGGCGTGATCGAGGTTCCACGCCGCGTCGACGGAGAGGTACGGGTCGTAGCCGAAGACCTCCATGCCGAGCTGGACTGCGGCGTTCGCGACCTTCTGGCCGATCGCGCCAAGGCCGATGACGCCGAGCTTCTTGCCCTGGATCTCGGTGCCGGCGAACGCCTTTTTCGCCTTCTCCGCCGCCTTGCCGACCGCAGGGTCGCCGGCGTTGGCCTTGACCCACTCGATGCCGCCGCCGATGTCGCGGCTCGCGAGAAGCATCGCCGCGATGACAAGCTCCTTGACGCCGTTGGCATTGGCGCCGGGAGTGTTGAAGACCACTATGCCCTTCTTCGCGTATTCGGCGTGGGGGATGTTGTTGACGCCGGCGCCTGCGCGCGCGACGGCCAGCAGATTCGCGCCGGGGACCAGCTCGTCCATCTTCGCGCTGCGCACGAAGACCGCGTCCGCCTCCTCAAACTTCTCGGTGCGGACGTAGTTGTCGCCGAGATTCTTCAGACCGCACTCGGCGATCGGATTGAGACAGTTGTACTTGTAGTTCATCTTTCCTTCCTTTGCTTCCGTAGAGTTTATCATGGAATTTGCCGTCACGCATGACGGCGTCGCATATTATACCAAATTAGAGACGATTCTGCCCGAGTCTCAGCCGCGGGAGAGAAGCGCAGTGGTCCACTCGCCGTAGTTCCTGCGCGAAATCTCGCCGAAACCGAGCCGCGCGAACGCCGCAAGGACCTCGGGATACGTCTCGGTGAGTATTCCGGAAACGACGAGCGCGCCCGCGACATAGCCCGCGATCTCCTCGGCGAACGCCACGAGGAGCGGGCCGAGTATGTTCGCGACCACGAGATCGGCAGGGGCGAACTGAGCCGGCTCGCCGCACGAAGCCCTGCCCTGGAGCGCAAGGTCCGGATATACGCCCTTCGCGGCCTCTATCGACGAGTCTGCCGTCATCGCGCCGCGGCCCAGGGCGAACGCGCGGCAGTCTATTCTGACGCCGTTCGCCTCGGCGTTCTCTCTGGCGGCCGCAACGGCGGCGTCGTCAATGTCGAACGCGGCGACCGGCGAGTAGCCGAGCTTCGCGGCCGCGATTGCGAGTATGCCCGAGCCGCAGCCCATGTCGAGCATCGAGCCGCCCTTCCCGGAAAGCTCGTCGATGTACTCAAGGCACGCCCTGGTCGTCTCGTGCTTGCCAGTGCCGAACGCCATGCCGGGATCGAGCGAAACGACCTCGCGCCCTTCTCGCGCCTCATCCGCAAGCGATTCGAGCTCCCACGCGGGCACGACGAGAAGGCGCCTGCCGACTCGCTCGGTCTTGAAATGCCTTCTGTACGCGAACTTCCAGTCTTCGTCGGCGATCTCGCCGGTCTTTATCTCGGCCTCGCACCCGACAACGTCGAGAGCCGCCCTCAGGCAGCCGGCGGCCTCGCCCGCAAGCGCGGCGCCTCCAGCGGCGGGGTCGAGGTATATCCGCATCTCGGCGAACTGGGACTCGACGTCCCTGTACGAAGACAATACGAAATCCCCTCCATCGAAAACCTCGAAGAGGGGATTCGCTAACCGTTCCGGTACGGAACAGCTGACAAATGTCATTTACTTCGCCTTCTTGGCGACGAGCTTCTTTACCACCGTCGGGCGCTGGACGAGAATGCGGACGTCGTCGGCATCCATTGCAGCGACCTCATCGGCGGCGAGGCCCATCTTGACGAGACGAGCGCGCTGAGCCTTGGAGCGCTGAGCCTTGCCGGCCGGCGTCTTGCACGGACGGACGTGAGATTCCTTGCGAAGTGTACGACCTGTACCCATTTATCTACCTCTTCTTTCTTCCTTTGGAAAAAATGTGGCGCGTATTATACCTTATTTGCCGCGAAAACGCAAGGGCGTCAAAGATTGACAGAGAAGCCCCGCTCCTTGAGAAACTTCTTCAGGGAGGGAATGTCTATCACGTGGAAGTGAAAGACGCTCGCCGCTAGCAGCACGTTCGCGCCCGCCTCGGCGGCTTCGGCGAAATGCTCCATCGTGCCCGCTCCGCCCGAAGCGACGACGTCGACCTCCGGGCGCGCGACGGCGCGGATCTTCCTTATGAGCGGCAGGTCGTAGCCAGTGCGCACTCCGTCGGTCGACTTCGAAGTCGGGAGTATGCACCCGACGCCGTAGCCGTCGACCTCCTTCGCCCACTCGACCGCGTCCCTGCCGGTGGCGGTGTTGCCGCCGTCGATGTACACCTCGTAGCCGGATGGCATCGCCGGATTCTGCAGCACGTCGATCGCGACGGTCACGGCCCCTGAACCAAACTCCGTGACCATCTCGCCGACCATCGCCGGATTGCGGAAGGCCGCCGAGGAGGTCGAGAACTTGTCGGCCCCCGCCTTCAGTATTTCCTCGGCGGACTTGACGGTCGAGACCCCGCCGCCCATCGTGAACGGCACGGTCGCGACATCCGCGACCCTGCGCGTCACGTCGAGCAGCGTCTTGCGGCTCTCGATCGTCGCCGTGATGTCAAGCATGGCGAGCTCGTCGGCGCCTGCCTCGCAGTACGCCTTGCAGCACTCGACGGGGTCGCCGGCATCCCTGATGTCGACGAACCTCACGCCCTTTACGACGCGCCCCGCGATCATGTCCATGCAGGGCATCACGACCAGTGGCTTAGCCATTTTTCTTCTCGAAGTCCTTCATGAACGAAACGAGGGCGTCGACGCCTTCCATCGGGAAGGCGTTGTAGATCGAGGCCCTGAGGCCGCCGACGGAGCGATGGCCCTTGAGGGAGCTCATGCCGAGCTTCTTCGCCTCGTCGATGAACTTCTTCTCGAGCTCCTCGTTGTTGCCGTGGATGCGCCAGGTGACGTTCATGTTCGAGCGGAACTCGGGCAGAGCCGTGCCGGTCCAGAACTCGGAGCCGTCGATGACGTCGTAGATCTTCTTCGCCTTCGCGGCGTTGAGCTTGAAGAGATTCTCCTTGCCCATCTTCTTGACCCACTTCATCGTCTCGCCGAAGATGTAGATTCCCCAGGTCGGCGGAGTGTTGTAGAGGGAGTTCTCGTCGACGTAGGTGCGGTACTGCAGCATCGTCGGAATCTTGTCGTCGCCCTTGGCCGCCAGCTCCTTCTTGATGGCGACCACCGCCATGCCGGACGGGCCGAGGTTCTTCTGGGCGCCGGCGTAGAACATGTCGAACTTGCTGTAGTCGCGCTCGCAGCTGAGAATGTCGGAAGACATGTCGCAGATGAGCGGCGAACCCGTGTTCGGGAACTCCTTGAGCTCCGCGCCCGCGATCGTCTCGTTCGAGCAGATGTGGCTGTACACCGCACCGGCGGTCCACTTCCACTCGCCGGCGTCGGGCATGCGGGTCGGGATGTCCTTCTGGCAGTCGGCCGAAACGTTCACCGTCGCGCCCCTGAGCGCGGCGACCTTCTGGCCCTCCTTGAGCGCCTTGCCGGACCATGTGCCCTGCTTGCCGTAGTCCGCAGCCGAGCCGGGCGCGAGAAAATTCATCGGGATCATCGCGAACTGCATCGACGCGCCGCCCTGGATGAAGCAGACGGACCAGTCGTCGCCGAGGCCGCAGAGCTCCTTGAACGTGGCGATGGCCTCCTGGTGTATCGCATCATAGTCCTTGCCGCGATGGGACATCTCCATCACCGACATGCCGCAGCCCTTGTAGTCCACAAGATCGGACTGGGCTTCCTGCAGAACCTCGAGAGGCAGAACCGCAGGGCCCGCCGAGAAGTTGTACGCACGAGACATTTCGAGTCGTTTCCTTTCTTTTAGAGTTTATCCTGCACCCCCCGTAAGAGATTATCACGTCGGAAGGTGAGCGCATATTATACCATAAATTCCGCCGCTACGTCATGCCCTGGGATGATACTTGCGGTGTATCTCGCCGAACCGCGCCGTGTCGACATGCGTGTATATCTGCGTCGTCGCTATGTTCGCATGGCCGAGCAGCTCCTGTATCGCGCGTATGTCGGCGCCGCGCGCGAGCATGTGCGACGCAAAGCAGTGCCGCAACACGTGCGGGGATATGCGGTCGGCGGCGATTCCAGCGGCCGCAGCGCGCTCCCGCACTATCTTGAACACCCCCTGCCTCGTGAACGGGCGCCCCAGCCGCGTGACGAACACATGGCTCTCGCCGAGATCGCCGCGCGTGAAGTAGCCGCGCGCGGACGCGAAATACGCCTCGAGCGCGCGCCCCGCCGCTCCGCCTATCGGCACAAGGCGCTCCTTGGAGCCCTTTCCGAACACCCGCAGAAGCTCCCCTTCCGCCGTGATCGAGTCCATCTCCAGGTCGCACAGCTCGGAGACCCTCAGCCCGCAGCCGTACAGCACCTCGAGAATCGCCCTGTCGCGCACGTCCCGAGGATCGTCGCCCGACGCCGTTTCGATCATCTCGGCGACCTCCTGCTCGGAAAGCGTCTTCGGCAGCGCCAGTCCCCTTCGCGGAGGATCAAGCAGCTCCGCGGGGTTCTCGGATATCCTGCGCCGCGCCTTGAGGTCGCCGAACCACATCCGTATCGCGGCCGTGCGGCGCGCGCGCGTCGCCGGAGCCAGCCCGTCGGCGACCTCGCTGCCGAGAAAGTCCACTATGTCGTCGCGTCGCACGGCCGACGCCTCGCGCACGCCGCGCCTCTCGAGGAACTTCGCGAAACGTCGCAGATCCCGCCCGTACGACTCGCACGTGTTGCGCGAAAGCCCGCGCTCCAGCCGCTGCGCGAGAAGGAAGTCCTCTATCTCAGAGTCGATCAACGAAGTCACCGATAAGCGCCCGCATCTTCGGCTTGGCCGCCTCGCCGGCCGCCACGACTTCGGAATGGCTGAGCGTGGCGGGGGAGATTCCCGAGGCAAGATTCGAGACCAGCGAAAGGCCGGCGACCTTCATTCCGCAGGACTTCGCGAAAATCGCCTCCGGCACGGTTGACATGCCGACCGCGTCCGCGCCCATGGCCCTGTACGCGCGAACCTCCGCAGGCGTCTCGTACGCAGGGCCCATGTTGAAGGCGTACACGCCGTCCATCGCGCGTATGCCGAGCCTGTTCACGCCCGCCCGCAGAAGCTCCGCAAGCCGGCGCGCATAGACCTCGCTCATGTCGGGGAAGCGCGGCCCCCATTCGGGAACATGCGCCCCGACCAGCGGATTGGTCCGCAGAAGGTTGATGTGGTCGCGGATTATGACGAAGTCGCCCGGCTCCAGAAGCGGGTTTATTCCGCCCGCGGCGTTCGTGAGCAGCACGGTCTGGCAGCCCATGCGGCGAAGCATCTCGACAGGCGCGACGACAGCCTCCCATCCCGCCCCCTCGTAGCAGTGGCGCCGTCCGCACCACGCCGCGACTAGCTTTCCGCCCCTGCGATAGAGCACGAACTCCCCGGCATGCCCGGGCACCGTGGAAGCGCCTATGCCCGGAATGTCCGCATACGACGCCCGGAACACCACTTCGTCCATCTCGAGCGCCGCGCCCCAGCCAGAGCCCAGCAGTATGCCGACGTCCGGCGGAGTCGCGAAGCAGACGTCGGGAAAATATGCCGCGGTTTTGTCAAACGCACCCAGATTCACAGTTCCTCCTCTCAGACCTAGGCAATCGGCCAGCAGTCGAATTCCATGCCGTTGTACGGACAGTTGCGCGAAAGCGAGGCAAACGCCGACACGTCGACCTTCCTCGCGCGTCCAATGGCGAGTCGCGTCCTGCCAAACGAAACCGGCAGAAGCCGAGGCGGCAGTATGTCGAGAGGCTTCCGGCACCATGCGTCGGCCCATGCGTCCACTGGCATGCCCTCCTCCTCGACCATTGCGCGATAGGTTATCGGTATCGCCGTCTCAAGGCCCACGATTCCGTTGGCGGCGGCCTCGTATCCGCAGTTCTTGCTCGCGGCGGGATGCGGCGCATGGTCGGTCGCGAACATCAGAACGCCGTCCTTGACCGCCTTCCGCACTTCCGCCCGGTCCTCGCCGCCTGCAAGCGGAGGAGCCATCTTGTAGTTGCCGTCGTCGCCGACGATGTCGTCGCGGCAGAGCAGCACATGGTGCGGCGTCGCCTCGGCTGTGACCGGCAGCCCCTCCGCCTGCGCGCCGCGCACGAGCTCAACGCCCTCCGCCGTCGATATGTGCTGGACATGGTATCTGCAGCCCGTGGCGCGGCAGACCGAAAGGTCGCGGCGTATGCAGTCCGCCTCCGAAAGGCCCGGCGCAAGAGCATGCTGGCAGACGACGAGCCCGAGGTCGTACGCACGGCGCATCGCCTCCTCAAGCACCTTCGCGTCCGCTACCCACGAACCGTCGTCCGTGAAGAACGCCGCGCCGGCCTCCGCCATCGCCTCAAGGTCCGCGACCTCGCGGCCAAGACGGCCGCGCGTTATGCAGGCGCTGGTCAGAAGGAGCGGTGAGCCACCCCCGGCCGCGCGCACGTGCGAGCGGACCGATTCCGGACTGTCTATGGCGGGCGTCGTGTTCGGCATCGTGACGACCGCCGCGAAGCCGCCTCTGGCCGCCGCCGCAAGACCGCTTTCGGTCGTCTCGGCCGCAGGCGCGCCCGGATCGCGGAAGTGCACGTGCACGTCCACGAAGCCGGGCAGGTCAAGCGTCGTCTCAGTGTCCGGCACGGCCGTCCGTCTTGGCGGGGAAGTCCACCTTGACGCCCTTTTCGTCTATTGCGTACCTGACGTTGGCCTGCGCGATCTTCATGGAGTCGTACTTGAGCGTCAGCGTCTTCGCGGACATGTCCCACACGTACGAATCCTTCTTCACGCCCTCGTACTTCGCAAGCGCGGCCACGACGACCGCCTTGTCCTTCTCCGCGAGATCGGGCATGGAGACCGTCATCTCCCGGATGTCTTCGCGACGGCATCCTGAGAACAGGGCAAGCGCGGCCAGCGCCGCTGCGGCGTATGTCTTCATCTGTATGTGTCCTTTGCTGTTCACTGGAAAGTCGACGGGCCCTTGCCGGGACCGAACGGCGAAAGCTCCCGCAGCTCCCTTATGACCGGCGGCAGCTTGTCCAGCACGTAGTCCACCTCGTCGTCGGTGCTGTAGCGGGAAAGCGAGAACCGCACCGAGCCGTGCACGGCGATGAACGGAACGCCCATCGCCCTGATGACGTGGCTCGGATCCAGCGACCCCGAAGCGCAGGCCGACCCGGTCGAGATGCATATGCCGAGGTCGCTCAGGCGGTACGCGATCGCCTCGCCCTCGATGTAGCAGAACGACACGTTCAGCGTGTTCGGAAGCCGGCTTGCGCGGTCGCCGTTCACCATGACGTCGGGGCAGGAGGCCAGAATGCCCGCCTCAAGCCTGTCGCGGAGGGCGGAGAGCTTCGCCGCCTCGTCGGCCATGCCGAGCCGCGCAAGCTCGCAGGCCTTCGCGAGGCCGACGATGTACGGCACGTTCTCGGTTCCGGCGCGGAGCCCCCTTTCCTGGTGGCCGCCGAGCATGAACGGACTGAACCTCGCGCCCTTTCTCGCGTATAGGATCCCAATGCCCTTCGGAGCGTGGAACTTGTGTCCCGACATCGCCAGCATGTCCACGGGCACCTTGCTCACGTCGACCGGAGCCTTGCCCGCGACCTGCACCGCGTCAGTGTGCAGAATCGCGCCTCGCGACTTCGCTATCTCCGCGATCTTCTCGATGGGGAAGAGAACTCCCGTCTCGTTGTTCGCCCACATCGCCGAGACGAGAACCGGACGCCCGTGCGCAGCGTCGATCTCGGCGGCGAGCCTGTCCAGGTCGAGTCTGCCGACCGAGTCGACCGGCAGCTCCACCGTCTCGTAGCCCTGCGCCTTGAGCCGACGCACCGGCTGAAGGACGGCAGGATGCTCCACTGCGGTCGTTATGACCTTCAGCTCCTTGCCGTATCGCTCCGCCACGCCGCGTATCGCGGTGTTGTCCGATTCCGTCGCGCACGACGTGAACACGATTTCCTCTGGGTCGGCCCCGATAAAGCGGGCGACCTCCTCCCTCGCCGCGTCAACGTACTTTGCGACGCTGCCGCCGAAAGCGTGCATCGAGCTCGGGTTGCCGTAGAGCTCACCGAAAAACGGCGCCATCGCGTCGCACACCTCGGGCGCGACCCTAGTGGTCGCGTTGTTGTCAAAATATACCGTCTTGTCCATTCTTTCTGTCCGTGGTGCGTATTTTACCATTTTTCCGCCCAGCAGAGAAGAGGGATGCTCTAGTGCGCCATAATGCCTCGTGCCCGCCGCGCTTACGCGCGACCAACACGAAACACTCCAACCTCCGGCGCCCCTACCGCCATTCCGTCCCCACAGTCCCCTTGCTCTGTCCCGGGTCACGCGTCCCGCAAGCCCGCCGGCTCAGCTGTCGACAAGGTTGTGTTTTATGCAGATGCGCAGAGGTTTGCGCTTCCCGTTTTACTCTATTGTCACTGGCAAGCTGCCGAGCTTCTTGATCATCGCAGTGCCGTAGCCCCTGCCTCCGATCATGACGCCCGAGACGTTCACCGTTGTCGTCTTCAGCTTGCCGCCGACGACAGAATACGCCTTGAACGAGCCCTTGAAAGAGCCGCCCTTCGCAGAGTACGTGAGCTTCAAGCCCGACGGATTCGCCCCCGCCTTCGAATCGTCAAGGACGCCGCCCTTCATCGTGAGCTTCCCAGCCCTCGCGCCGTCCGCGACAATCCACTTCGTCCCGCTTAATCCGACGGTCGCGCCGTCCGGCAGGTACGGCAGCACGCTCTGCCCCAATACCGCCTCAAGCGCCGCGGCATCGATCCTGAACTTCGCGCGAGCCGCAAGCTTCCCGGGCTTGCCGATTACCGCATCGTCGCCCAGACCGACGACCGCCGCCGCGCCGACGGCCGAGAGCCACACTACGAACGAAATGTGCGTTGCCTATAACTTGTGACAACGATTTAAGGCGTTAAACAAATCATACTTGTAGTCCTCTGTAGGTGATTGTTCGTCCTTTGACCTTCAAGCCATGGGTCGACGCGGCGGTTTACGCGGCGGAGCCGCGTCGCAGACGCGAAGTGGGTTCGTGGTCGCGCGTAAGCGAAAGCGAAATATCGCCAGTTCCAAGGGGTTTAAATTTGGAAACGGAAATTTCCAACGTAGGTTTTCGAGATTTCCAAGGTATGTTTTCGCCGCCGCGTCCGCGGCAAACTGATGGGGTCCCCGTCGGCTTTATTGACTTCGGACTTCTGACTTCGGACTGAAGAAAGTCCTGAAGTCTGATGTCCGAAGTCTGAAGTCTTATGCTGTCCTCATCGGCTAGATTTGTGTCGATATGTGAAGATTTGTGGCTCAACTATTTAATTTGCCTATCGGTAGCGCTACCGTTCACTGGTCGGTAGCGTTACCTTCGTCCGCTGTGTCCGCGGCGGTTTCGGGGTGAGTGAACGGACCTTGCTCTGCCTGTGTACGAGGCGTTTCCTTACGGTGTACGCGGCATCCCCTAACTGTGTACGCGGCATCCCCTAACTGTGTACGGAGGAGTTTTGACGTCACTTCAGTGGTGAAGTGACGTCAATATACCATTGAAGTGACGTCACTTCTATGGTGTAATGACGTCAAAACTCCCCCGTACACGCCTAGCAAACGTCGCGTACACCATTAGTAAACACTACGTGCACAGGCAGAAAATGCTCAAAACACCGCGGGAAAGAGCGAAAACGCGTTAATACCCAGCGTGCAGCACCTGGCACTTCGCGTTATTCCGAAGGCTGGACTTGAAAGGCGACGCTCTTGCCTAAAAATCGTCCCAAAACCGTGCAGGTGTCCGCAACCCTTCGCCATGCGCGAAAAACTGGGGAACATCCCGTGCTCGTGCCCGAAGAGCCAAAAAATGGTATAATATCTATTCCATGCCAGAAAAGGACGCGACAATCATACGAAAGGCGACGCTGAAGGACGCGGAGAGGATCTTCGCGCTCGTGCGGCTGAACTCCGACCAGCTTGTGCCGCGGTCGCTCGGCAACATCGTCGAGTGCATCGACCGGTTCTTCGTGGCCGAAACCGAGGGCGAGATGAGCGGCTGCGCGTCCTACCAGATACATCCCGAGATTGGTGCGCCGGAGGCGGCGTCCGTCGAGGTTGTGTCGGTGGCCGTCAAGTCGATCTTCCGCCGTCGCGGCATCGGCCGCATGCTCGTCGAGTCGGTGGTCGCGTCCGTGAGGGCGTTTGGCCCGAGGGAGATCGTGGTGCTGACGTTCGCGCCGGAGTTCTTCGGCGCGCTCGGCTTCGTCGAGATACCGAAGACCAAGATCATGCACAAGCTCTACACTGGCTGCATAAACTGTCCGAAGCACGCGAATCCGTTCACCTGCCCCGAACACGCGATGGTGCTGGCCGAAAGATGACTGGCGGCCCGGCATTGCCGCAGAAGACGAATTTCAACGCACAACAACCTAAGGAGCGAAAGAAAAAGAAATGAGACCTGTCGTTTTCATCATACGCGACGGCTGGGGAGTGAACCCCCGCAAGGACGGTAACTCGGTCTACGGCGCCAAGACGCCCGTCATCGACCAGATTCGCGCGCGCTATCCGCACTGCCTGCTGGACTGCTGCGGCGAGGCGGTAGGACTTCCCGACGGCTACCAGGGCTCGTCCGAGGTCGGCCATCTCAACATGGGCGCGGGCCGCATCGTCGTCCAGGAGCTCAAGCGCATCGACGACGGCCTCTCGTCCGGCGAGCTCTTCAAGAGCCCGAAATGGCAGAACCTCATTGCGCAGTGGAAGAAGAACAACTCGCAGTTCCACTTCTTCGGACTTCTCCAGGACGAAGGCGTCCACGCGCACCAGGAGCACCTCTTCAAGCTCATGCGCAGGGCGCGCCAGGAGTTCCCCGAAGGCCGCATCGTCGTGCATCCGTTCCTCGACGGCCGCGACACTCCGCCTCGCTCGACGCTCGAGTACGTCGCGCGCCTCAGGCAGGAGCTCGCGGCGGTCGGCAACGCCACGGTCGGCACGGCGATGGGCCGCTACTACGGCATGGACCGCGTGAAGAACTGGAAGCTCACGAGCGAGGCCTACGACTGCATCGTCGGCTGCAGGGGCAAGAAGGCCGCGACCGTCGAAGAGGCCGTGAAGGCCGAGTACGAGACGGGCAAGACGCCCGACGGAACGCCCATGACCGACGAGTACATCCCGTGCTACGTCATCGGCGGCTACGAGGGCATGAGGGACGGCGACGTCGTCATGCACACCAACTACCGCCAGGACCGCGCGATCCAGCTGACGCAGGCGTTCGTCGCCGACGACTACCAGGGCGAGCGCTGCGCGCGCCCGAAGGTGACGTTCCTCGGCTTCACGCGCTATTGGGACGAGTTCGAGGACTACCTCCTCGGCGCGATGGGCGCGGGCGGCGGCATGGACAACCTCCTCGGCGAAGTCGTCTCGAAGGCGGGCATCCGCCAGCTGCGCCTTGCCGAGACGCAGAAGTTCCGCCATGTCACGAGCTTCTTCAACGGCAAGTCCACGACGCCTTCCGAAGGCGAGGACCAGGTCGAGGTGAAGTCCCGCTTCGACCCCGCGACGTTCGCGAGCCATCCGGAAATGGACGCCTACAACGTCACGGACGAGCTTCTGAAGCGCCTTGAGAACAATCCGTACGGCTTCGTCGTCGTGAACTACGCCAACTGCGACATGGTCGGCCATACGGGCGACGAGAAGGCCGCGACGAAGGCCGTCGAGGTCACGGACGAGTGCATCGGAAAGATACTCCCCCGCCTCCTCGAGCTTGACGCGCACGTTCTCATCTTCGCCGACCACGGCAACGCCGAGCAGATGGTGGACTACAAGTCCGGCCTCACGAAGACGTCTCACACGCTGAACCTCGTGGACTGCTTCTACGTCGCGAACGACGCGGCGGGCGTGAGGCTCACTCCGCTTGCGAAGCTCTCGGCGGTCGCTCCGACGGCTCTCCAGATGCTCGGCATCCCCGTGCCTCAGGAGATGACGACTCCGTCGTTGCTCGCCGGCAAGGAGCCGTGGTCCAGGACCGCGCTCAACGTCTGACGTGCCGATGGGCGCGCCCGCCCAGAAGAGGTCCATAGACCTCTCCGTCCTTGATCCGCCGCTCCTGGCGGCGGTGAAGGACATCTCGGCGCTCGTCCGAGGCGCCGGCGGGCGCGCGTACATGGTCGGCGGCTCGGTTCGCGACCTCCTGCTCGGCTCAAGGCAGGTCAAGGACGTCGACATCGAGGCGTTCGGCGTCGGACCCGAGAAGCTACAGTCGCTTGTCGGGCCGCGCTACGAATTCGACCAGTGCGGCGTCGCGTTCGGAGTGCTCAAGATAAAGCGCCTCGACATCGACGTCTCGCTCCCGCGCCGCGAATCCAAGGCGGGCGAGGGACATCGCGCCTTTCTCGTCGATTCGGTTCCGGACCTCTCGATCGCCGAGGCCGCGATGCGCCGCGACTTCACGGTGAACGCCATGTACTACGATCCGCTCGACGGCGCGTTCGAAGACCCCTACGGCGGCGCGGCGGACCTGGAGCGCCGCGTTCTGCGGCATGTGTCGGAGAAGTTCCGCGAGGACCCTCTGCGCGTTCTGAGGGGCATGCAGTTCGTCGCGCGCTTCGGCCTCGAGCCTGCGCCGGAGACTGTCGCGATGTGCCGCTCGGTCGGCATCGAGGGCCTTGCGCAGGAGCGCCTTTTCGAGGAATGGGCCAAGCTTCTCGTCAAGGGCCGCGAGATAGGGCGCGGGCTTGATTTCCTTCGCGCAACAGGCTGGACGCGCTACTTCCCCGAGCTTGAGGCGCTCATCGGCTGCCGGCAGGATCCCGCATGGCATCCCGAAGGCGACGTCTGGGAGCACACGAAGCTCTGCCTCGACGCCTTTGCGCGGCGCAGGACGGGCGACAGAAGGGAGGACCTGATCGTCGGTCTCGCCGTCGTCTGCCACGACTTCGGCAAGCCTGCGACGACTGCGACGGACCCCGTGACCCGCCATGTCCGCAGCCTCGGACACGACGAGGCCGGCGTCGGGCCATGCCTGTCGTTTCTGCGCCGCCTCACGAACGACGAGGGCCTTCTCAAGGACGTGCCTCCGCTTGTCCGGTGCCATATGCAGCCCTTTGCGCTCTGGCGGTCCAACGCAGGGGACTCCGCGATAAGGAGGCTTGCTATGCGTGTCGGGCGCATTGACAGGCTTGTGCGCGTCGCGCGCGCGGACGAGGAGGGCCGTCCGGACGTCGTGGTTCCCGGCGACGGAGGCGGCAAGGCGCTTGAGTGGCTCGAGGCGGCCGCCCAAAGGCTGAGAATCGTCGACGAAATGCCGCGCCCGATACTGCTCGGACGCCACTTGATCGCGCTCGGCCTCAAGCCGTCCCCGAAGTTCGGCCAGTGGCTTTCGGCGTGTTTCGAGGCGCAGCTGGACGGCGCCTTTTCAGACCTAGACGGTGCAATGGACTACTTCCGCAGGACGTGCCTTCCTCCGGACAGTCCCTAAAACCGGCGCGACAAGGACACATCGGTCCTGCGAAGTGTCTCTCGTACGGTCCCGCCCACTCCGCTCGACATCTACAGAAAAGCCTCAAGAACGTGAGGGGTTGTCCTTTGCTTCCGTCTTCGACGCAGACGACTTGGGACGATTCTGGCGTAATGCCGCAGTCGGAAGGTTTTCTGTTGAGGGGACTGTCCCCAAAAGCCGCTTTGCGAATTTGGGGTTGATTTGCGAACTTGGATTTAGATGAAAGAGGCTGATAACTTGCCAAAAAGCACGTCGGACGCGAAAAAAGCTAAGAAATAGAAAGCCGGAAATCCAAGTTCCCCAACTTCCCATCACTTTTGCAAAAAATTGCGACCGAAAAATCGTGGGAACTTGGGGAACTTGGATTTTAGTGTCTTCGATAATATGTTAAAATAATATATA
>JAEEGH010006582.1_pt1 | contig 28344 bp, 26 predicted proteins | sample 9134181 | NCBI WGS metagenome assembly JAEEGH01 (sample SAMN16246544, study PRJNA631951) | gut metagenome | biome: gut microbiome; feature: rumen; material: DP-attached | host: Bos | place: Iran: Karaj | collected 2018-10 | reverse complement strand
GGAGTGAGCCAGAAACACATATTCAAGAAGCCCAAAGGCTATAACGTCTCTAACGACGAGCAATACGGCTTTCTGCAACAAGGCCTGCTGTTTGGCCTCAGAACTTATCTCTGAGGGAATCAATGAAACTAAATCCCGGTGTCGCTATTGAGAATGTGCCACCTTACAGTTATCTCAAGATACTGTCAAAGGAGCAAAAGGACTCACAAGGGGGCTTTGATTGAAGATGATGCGTAATCACAAGAACCTCCCCCGTGATCTTTTAGAAGAAATGAGAATAATAAATTTGGAAGTTACGGAAATAGTTCGTATATTTGCAGGCAAAACTCATATAAATAAAAAAAGGTATGTGTACAGTAACGTTAGAGTACAACCAAAGCAATGCCCTCGCCAGGCGTAAACTTGCTGCTTTGCTGGCTACAGGGCTTTTCCAAAAGGTAGGCGAAACGCCCGACGAGGCATACAATCCTACGCCTGAGGAGGTGGAGGCCCACCGCAAATTGAGGGATGCTCTCCTCGAGCATTCCCGCAAGACGATGTCACCCATCATTGCCCGTTACCTATGAAGTACCACCAGAAAGATATCGTCGAGGTGAGTTTCCTCTTCCCCGACGGAACGTTCAAGCCCCATCCCGCCATCATCGTCAGCAATGATCAGTTGCAGGAGGATGAAGACGGAATGTTCTACCTTGTGCTCATCACCTCGAATGACTGGCTCAACCCACAGTATTCCTATCCGCTGAATGACGAGATGGTCGACGGTTTTACGTTCTCAAAGCCCAGCCTTGTAAAGTGTCAGATTATTACAGGCAATATTGAGCGGGACGTCGTGCGCCGTCTTGGCAGCATCAAACAAAAATACTTCGACGAGATAGTCGACAAGATAGTTGATTCTATATTTTAATTGTGTTGAATCCTAAAATGAAATGAGTGGGTTGGCATAACAAACGATGAAGAACTTATTAGTATGGATGAACGTGTTACTGATGCTGGTTATAGGTATAACCAGTTGTGATAGTGATGACGTAACCGACGGTTCCGGACTAATCGGTAAATGGAGGTATGTAATGGCGCTCAACCTTCCAGCAGGAATTGCCGGACCAAGCCCACACACAATAGAACTGAAAGAGATTGACCGTCAGCTAAACTATATGAAGAGGACTGGTGGAACGATTACCTATACCTTTGACAATACAGGTAGTGAGATGCAACATTGGTACACTATTCCCCAGAATGACAGTACAAACAATACTGGGTGTCCTCTCTTGTGCATTCAGTTTCTTAGCATAAATTATCCGGGAGAAAAATATGCGTATACAATAGATAGAGGATACCTTACAATGTATAACATAGCTTTTGAATCTCCTGAAGTATACGTGTATAGGCGAATAAATTAATTAGTCTAATACTCGCAACGATTGCACAAGAGATCATGGGGTTCTGTTGATCGCGTAACGAATAACAATGGAAATGAGAAAAGGAATTGATTGTTTAAAGAGAACGAGTGAAAATGATCAGAAGAACCGACCCCATGATCAAATAATAAAGAAAAAATTGTTATCTTTGCAGAAAAATGAAAATAAGAAGTATTGAAGATGCTATCAGTATCATAGAAGAGAGCGCCTCTGTCCAGGCAAAGGCAACAGAGATTGGTGATTACAAATTGGGGAATAAGCATTTTGACAGAGAGATGAAGGCGTTAGCCTTTCTTCACCAGCAAGGACATTTGTCAGATTTGAAGATTTTCCTTCATCATCAAGATGTTGGGGTAAGAGCTTTTGCAGCTTACGCATTATTGCCTGTTTATGAGGATTTATGTAAGGCTGTTTTGCTAGAGATATCAAATGGATATCAGAATATTCACGGTTTTGATGCAGAGATGATTTTGAAAGAATGGGATAAAGGCAATATCAAATATCCCTATCAAGAAGACTTTGGCAAAACAGCTGAAACGGACAATAAATCAACAATAACAAATAGATACACCATGGAGAAGACAACAAATAAAGGATTGATGTTGATTGAAAAACTGTCTCAGATATTTGAGACTGAGCCGACAGGTGATTATGAGCTACGTAATGAGGAAAAGTATTTCTATGTGAAATGTGACATAGAGGAGAAAGAATTGCAAGTTCGGATAGACACTTTTGTCAATCCATATACGCAGGATGTACAATCGGTATATATGGAACGGTTGGAGAGGCTGACTTTCCTTGAACCAATTGCAAAGATTGATGCTAACAAACCAAGCAAGTTGGGAGGTATGCAGGTTGTGTTGACGATGCCTGTGGCAGACGTCACCGACGACATGCTGAAGCGACTGAAAGACGTCATCTTCCAGATGTACAGTGAACAACTGCCCAACGAGAGTCCTGTTTGGTTCAAGTCTGAGTACAACGAGGACGTCTGTTTCTTTGAAGGTGACATGTGGTGGTATCCTCGGCGTGCCGTCATCATGGGCGAGAACGGTTACGAGCGTTACGCCTTCTCAGACGAGTCGAAGTATGACATAGGGATGTGGGACATTGTAACTGGCGACTATGACCAGCTGGAGTATTCCGACTCGTTTGAACTGATAACTCAGAAGACATTTCAGGATATTTGGGATAAGACGGAAAAAGACCATGAGCCAGAACCTTGGTGACAATTTATGATCGGGGGACGGTTCTTCGCAAGCGAAGCGGCAGCGCCGAGCGCCGTGATCATTTTAAAGAAGATTGATATGGATAGAATAGAAATAGTAAACAAGTATTGTGGTGGTGGCACGCTTCCGAAAGTGATCACAGTCCCCTGATTATCTGCGGCATAAGCATCCACATCAAGACCCGAATCAGGGGGGCGCAGAATGTGATCAGATTCTCCGACCCCTTCGAGATCACGGGGTTCTGGGATCACGAAAAAGCTTAACGGGCTTTTAAGTGATGAGCCATAGTCTCATCAGTTGGTCGGCGATGGTGTAGTTGCCAGAGTCAAATGAAACCAATCCGAATTCTTGCAGTTTCTTAATAGAACTTTGGACGCTGCTGGCTGACTTGAGGCTATGTCGGCGAATGAAGGCACCAGACGTAATCTGCTGGGCCCGGTGTTCTTTTGCTATGGCATATAGCAATTCTTTCTGAGGTAAAGAAAGACGGGCCATGATTTCACTGTAGTGTCTGTTGGCTTCCCTAACCATCTGGCTAATCACCTGTTCTGTTATCTCCTTCGTACAAAGGGCATCTGAAGACGTTTCTGCAAAAGCCTCCCGCATAGTTTTCTGATTATAATAGGTGTTACCGTCAAATGTGTGATACGCGTGGCTGATGGCGTCATCGGAGATCCGTTTTCCATTAACATGGAAATGATGATGAACAAAATCGGCATACTTTTCTTCTTCGATGACGTCGAGACTCTGTATGTCCGCACTATTATAGAATGGTCGAGCGGAGTCGAGAAACATCTCCTCTAGCAGATGACGCTCACTGCCAGAGAAGATAAACTGTGTGTTGGTCAGTTTCTGAATGTGTGAACGGAGTTCTGCTTCTATATTCTTTTCTGGATAATTAGTGATTTGCTGGAATTCGTCAATGGCAACAAGGCATTTTTTGCCTGCGCTTTCTAAAGTACGGAAAATCTCCTCTAAAGAGTAAGTGGGATTCTGAATGTCGCCAATGGCTATGCCAAAGGTAGGAAGGGCTGTTACGGGATCAAAGCCTATGTTACCTGTAAGAGACCGCATGGTGGCGATTGCCAATTTCTGCATCTTCTGGCCTCGCGAGGCAAGGGTGTTGAAGACTGCTTTGCCCAGTTCGTAGGTGAATTCCTGCAAGGTGGATGTCTTCAAGATATCTATAAAGAAGGTCATGTAATTATCGCTGATGGTATTTTTATCGAAACAATAATACATGAGTTGTGTTTTTCCTACACGACGCGGTGCCATGAGGACTACATTTGCTCCATTGGTAAGGCTTTGAAGAAGGCGTTTGGATTCCTCTTTCCTGTCACAGAATAGTTCTGCAGGAATTTTGCCTGTTGTAATAAACGGATTGTTCATAATCAAGCATTTTGCCTGCAAATATAGGTATTCTTTCCAAAAGACGCAAGGAATAATCCTTGAATCATTATTTATTTTCAATTATTTAACTTGCATTATGTGAATTGCATAATGCGGGGGGGTCCAATCCGCTATCAGCATGAAAAGCGAAAACACCATAGCTACTTAAAATTCGACGTAGGGCTCCAGCCGCTGAATGGCCTCGGACGGGAAGTCGGGTAGGAGGCTGAGCTGCTGCAGGCTTTCGAGGGGACCATGGAGGCGGCGGTAGTCGACGATAGCGCGGGCCTGATAGTAATTGATGTAGGGATGGCGCTTCAGCTCGTTGAGCGACAGGCGGTTAAGGTTGATCTTGCGGAACTTCGTGTCGTCGGGGATGACAAAGAATGTGAGGGCGCTCTCGGGGAAATCCTCAATCTCCAAGAGCTGCTGGACGCGGTAATAGCCGCCCAGGCGGTTGCGGTATTCCACTATCTTCCGGGCGAAATAGGGGCCTATGCCAGGCACTTTGCGCAGTTGTGCCGTGTCGGCTCGGTTCAGTACGATACGTTCGTCGGGTTGAAGCTTGATGGGGTACCTGACGGTGTCGCGCTTCTCTATGGGTTCATAGTTGTAGAAATGTCGGTTGGCAGGCATGTTCTCTTCCTTGATGCGGATGAAGGGCGCTAACTGCTGGTACTGTTTACGGGTAAGCCCGTAGAGTCGGGCAAAGTCGCTGGGTTGGTGGAAGATACCTCCGTTAGCACGGTACTTGTAGATGTTGCGCACTTGCCAGGGTTTCAGTCCGAGGCGAAGCAGTTGGGTGCTGTCGGCATCGTTAGGGTCAAAGGGGAAGAGCTCTGCCTGGGTAGGTTCTCCTTGGCTGTAGGTATAGGTTTTGGGGGATTTTGCGGATGCGTTCTTCTGCTTTTTGTCAGTTGTCGGCTGTTCGATGCCCTCGGAAGGTTTTTCGCTGTCGGTAAGCTGAATGACGGCTATGGCTGCCACGATGATGCACAACAGCAGTAGGATGGTGTTGCGGTCGGACTTTTGCAGATAGAAAAACTTCATGGTCAAATGACTCCAAACTGGTGGAGGAAGATGAGAAGGATGCAGAGCGGCACCACGTAGCGCACGCAGAAGTGCCAGAGGCTGAAGAAGGACTGGCTGACGGTGTTGCCGTTGGTAAACTCGTTGCGGAGTGTTTGACGGGAAATCAGCCAACCGATCATGATACTAGTGAGGAAGGCTCCCGCTGGCAGCAGCACTTGCGCGGTAAGGAAGTCGCAGAATTCCATCAGCGGCATTCCGAAAAGCTGTATGCTCGAAACGGCTCCAACGGACAAGGAGCAGCATACGGCAATAAGACTGCAGACAAAGGTAATGATCCACGCGGCCTTCCTGCGGTTCATGTGCAACTCTTCATGGAAGAAAGCGGTACCTATCTCATGCATGGAGATGGTGCTGGTCAGGGCGGCAAATACAAGAAGGGCGTAGAAGAGGATTCCGATAATGTAGCCCGCAACGGGAAGCTGGGCAAAGGCCTGCTGGAACACGTTGGGCAGGGTGATGAAGATGAGCGATGGCCCGCTGTCGGGATTGATGCCTACGGAGAACGCTGCGGGGAAGATCATCAAACCGGCAAGAATGGCAATGATGGTGTCGAGTAGTGCAATCTGAGTGGCTGACCGCAGCAGGTTAGTCTGGCGGCTGAAGTAGCTGGCATAGGTGCAGAGACAGGCGGTGCCGAGCGACAGCGAAAAGAACGCCTGTCCGAGGGCTTCGAGCAGCACGCTGCTGCTGACTTTCGTAAAGTCGGGTAGCAGCAGGAAGCGGATACCCTTGATGGCTCCGGGCAACATGCAGGCGGCTGCAACGATGACAATCAACAGCAGGAGCAGCAGAGGCATGAGTATCTTGGATGCCCTCTCGATGCCCTTTTGTACGCCACGAACAATAATCAGGTGGGTAATCAGTATGAAGGCAATGGCCCACAGGCAGGGCTTAAGGGGGGAACAGGAGAAGGACTGGAAGTAGTGCTGCACGTAGTTGGCATCGCCGTTCAGCTGACCAGCAATGGAGGCAAACAGGTATTGCAGGCACCAGCCAGCCACAACGGCATAGAACCCCAGGATAATCGTAGAGGTGACAATGCCGAGAATGCCAATCAGTCCCCATGCCCGACCGCCCATCTTGCTGTAGGCGCTATAGGCGTTTTTCTGGGCGTAGCGTCCTATGATGAACTCACTGATCATGCCGGGAATACCCAAAAGGAGGATGCAGCCAAAATAGAGGATGATGAAGGCGGCCCCTCCGTTCTGTCCTGTCATAAACGGGAAACGCCAGACATTGCCCAGTCCTACGGCAGAACCTGCCGTAGCCAGGATGATACCCATTTTGGTGCCGAAATTGCCTCTTTCGCTTTTCATCATCTATACGCCTTAAATCAGTCCGAACTGGTGGAGGAAGATGAACAGGATGCAAATGGGACACACGTATTTCACCAGGAACAGATACAGGTGGAAATGGCGCCCGTAGAGGGTGCCCCAGTTGGTGAATTCATCGCGTACAATCTTATGAGGAACAAACCATCCGAGGAATATGCAGGTCAGGAAACCGACGATGGGCAGGAATAACTGGCCTGTCACGAAGTCGAACCAGTCGAAGAGCGTCCTGTTGAAGAACTCCAGCGTATGGCCAGCGGCTCCTAATGACAGCGAGCAGAAAGCACCGATGATACAGGTAGAGACGGTGACCAGTAATGCGGCCTTCTTGCGTGTGGTTACCAGCTCCTCCTGGAAAAATGCCGTAGAAACCTCATGCAGGGACATGAGCGATGTCAGCGCTGCCAACGACAATAGCAGGAAGAACAGCAGCGAGATGACATAGCCTACGGCGGGCATGTGGGCAAAGGCCTGCTGGAACACGTTGGGCAGGGTGATGAAGATAAGCGAAGGACCGCTGTCGGGGTTGACGCCTACAGAGAAAGCGGCGGGGAAAATCATCAGTCCGGCAAGGATGGCCACAAAAGAATCGATGACACTTATCTGGATGGCAGACTTGGTGAGGTTCGTCTGCTTAGAGAAGTAGCTGGCATACGTGCAGATACAGCCCATGGCTATGGAGAGCGAATAGAAAGCCTGCCCCAGGGCAGCGAGGAATACGTCGCTGTTGATGGCTGTGAAGTCGGGCTTGAACAGGAACTCGATGCCCTTCTCGGCACCAGGCAGCATGCACGAGGCTCCGACGATGACCAACAAAAGCAGGAACAGCGTAGGCATCAGCAGTTTCGAAGCACGCTCTATACCGTCGCGCACACCGTGCTCTATAATAAGATAGGTAATACCTAATATGATGACCGTCCAGAAAATGGGCTTCACAGGGTCGGAGGAGAACTCGGCAAAGTAGGCTTTGAAGTATTCTGGGTCGCCATTCATGTGACCGATGAGCGATGCCCAGATATATTGCAGGCACCAGCCAGCGACAACGGCATAGTAGCCGGTGATGAGAAAGCCTGTGAGTACGCCCATGTAGCCTATGAGCGACCACGGCCCTCCACCAGCCATCTTCCGGAAGGCACGTGCCGTGTTGGATTGTCCGTGACGACCGATGATGAACTCGCTGATCATGCAGGGGATGCCCAGAAGCAGCACGCAGACAACGTAGATGATGATAAAGACGGCGCCTCCGTTTTCGCCTGCCATATAGGGGAATCTCCAAACATTACCCAAGCCAACGGCAGAACCTGCCGTTGCCAGGATAACTCCCAGTTTGCTGCTGAAATTTGCTCTTTCCAGCTTTGGCATTTCAATATTCTTCATAATTCGTTTGCAAAAGTATAAAAATAATCTTACTTTTGCAGCAAAATTGGAAGCAAAAGTTAGAATAATGTACGAATTATTAATAAAACACGCCCGTTGCTACCCTTTTTCGGTTAGCATCATCGCTGTTATCTGGGTGTTGTCGTTAGCACCGTTTTTCCCTGAGACACCGTTGGATGACGTGCCTTTCGTTGACAAATGGACGCATTTCGTCATGTATGGCGTCATGACCCTTGTTATTTGGTGGGAATACCGTCGTCAGCACCTGCATGCCGACTATCGGAAGCTGCTGCTCTGGGGGTGGGTGATGCCCATTGTCATGAGTGGTGTGCTGGAACTGTTGCAGGAATATGCTACGACCACCCGTAACGGTGAATGGCAAGACCTGCTGGCAAATGCCACAGGAGTGACACTCGGAGCCGTTATAGGTATTCTGATGATAAGGTGCTGCCCCAAAGGCTAAAGGGATACTGCCGCAGGTGACTGTTGTAGAAACGGCGGTCGCCAGTCACTTCTTTTCCGATGAAATCGGGCTTTTCGTAAGGTTCGTCGGGTGCTGACAGCTCAACCTCGGCCATTACCAACCCCTCGTTGTCGCCATAGAACTCGTCAACCTCGAAGGTGTGGTTGCCGCTCTTTACCAGATAGCGTGTCTTGTCGATAATACCTGGCTCACAGAGTTGGAAAAGCTGCTCGGCCTCGTCGAGAGTAATTTCTTTCTCAAACTCGTAACGGCTCAAGCCTCCGTCCCTTGATGGTCCCTTGATGGTTAGAAAACCGCAGCCGCCACGGGTGCGCACCCTGACGGTGTGCCCGTGACCGCTGCAGATATAACCTTGTTTGATGCGGTCGGAAGCATAGGCTTGGCGTTTGTAGTCATCGCCACGCACCATGAACTTCCGTTCTATTTCCATTCCGCTCATGGATTCAAGAACCAATCTTGATATTAGGAAACGAGCCAGATGGAGTAAGCAGCATAGCACACAGCACAAGCTATGAGCACGCCCATAATCCACTTGATGATTTTCTCACCCTTTTCCTGTTGTTTCTTTTCGTAGGCCACCCGCTTCGGGTTAGTCTCTTTTGCTACTTTCTTTGCCATAGTTGTTTTTAATTAGTAATGAGTAATTAGTAATGAGTAATGATGATTACTTTACCGATCACTCTTTACGGTTTTTGTTATACTAGTTAATAATTTAATAATTTCCACATTCTCAGCCCTTTTCATCATAGCATAGTAATCATAATTACTAATTACTCATTACTAATTACTCATTAACAGCTGCGAATTCCATCAGGTAGGCTTTGATGAAGCCATCGAGCTTGCCGTTCATCACGCTTTCCACATCGCGGGTCTCGAAGTTGGTACGGTGGTCTTTTACGCGTTTGTCGTCGAAGACATAGCTGCGAATCTGGCTTCCCCACTCAATCTTCTTCTTGCCTGCCTCAATCTTTGCCTGAGCCTCCAGACGCTTCTTCATGGCACGGTCGTAGAGTTGTGAGCGCAGCAGCGCCATTGCCCGTTCCTTGTTCTTCGGCTGGTCGCGCGTTTCCGTATTCTCAATGAGGATTTCCTCCTCTTCGCCCGTATCGGGGTCGGTGTACCAATAGCGCAGACGTACGCCCGACTCCACCTTGTTGACGTTCTGACCACCGGCACCCGACGAACGGAACGTGTCCCAGCTGAGCTTCGCGGGGTCTACATAAACCTCGATGGTGTCGTCGACCAGCGGGGTAACGAATACGGAAGCAAACGACGTCATGCGCTTGCCCTGGGCATTGTAGGGCGATACGCGTACCAGACGGTGGACACCATTCTCGCTCTTCAGGTAGCCGTAGGCATACTCGCCACCCTCTATCTGCATCGTCACGCTCTTGATACCCGCATCCTCGCCGTCCAAGAGGTTGGCGATGGTTACCTTATAGCCGTGAGCCTCGGCCCAGCGCATATACATGCGCATCAGCATCTGGGCCCAGTCCTGAGCCTCCGTGCCGCCAGCGCCTGAGTTGATCTTCAGCACGGCGTCCATCGGGTCTTCCTCCTGACGCAGCATATTCATCAGCTCCAGGGCCTCGATGGCCTCCATCGCCTTCTGGTAGGCTTCGTCCACCTCCTGCTCGGTGACCATCTCCTCCTTGAAGAAGTCGAAGGCCAGCTGCAGCTCGTCAGCCTTCATGCGGCAGTCGTTGTAGCCGTCAATCCATTTTTTGATGCCCTTTACCTTCTTCATCTGAGCTTCGGCTCGCTTCGGGTCGTCCCAGAAATCTGGTGCCTGCGTGCGAAGATCCTCTTCCTCCCACGCTATCTGTTTCTCGTCTATCTTCAGGTAGTGCTTCAACTTTTCCGTCCTGTCGAGCACGTCTTTCAGTTGGTCTTGTGTAATCATGAGTGAAAATTCTTATTCCTCGTACATCTTGTCGATTTGCGACTTGTAGTTCTCGTTCAGCACGCGACGCTTGATTTTCAGCGTATTCGTCAGCTCGCCACGTTCCATGGAGAAGGCGTGGGGCAGCAGCGTGAAGCGCTTGATCTGCTCGTAATGAGCCAGCTGCTGTTGCAGGGTGTCGATACGGTCCATCATCATCTGGTGGATCTGCTCATTCTGGCAGAGGTCCTCACGGCTATCGAACTGGATGCCGTGGCTACGGGCATACTCCTCGAGCAGCGGGTAGACGGGGATAATGAGGGCTGAGACGAACTTGCGCTGGTCGGCAATGATGGCGATCTGATCAACGTATTTGTCGACCAGGATCTTCGACTCAATCATCTGCGGGGCGATATACTTGCCGTTGGAGGTCTTGAACAGGTCCTTGATGCGCTCCTTGAGGAACAGCTCACCGCCCTCCAGGTAGCCTGAGTCGCCCGTACGGAAGTAGCCGTCCTCCGTAAAGGCCTGCTTTGTCAGGTCTTCGCGGTTGTAGTAGCCACGTGTGATGGTGGGGCCTTTCAGCAGCACTTCGCCCTCGTCGCTGATGCGGATGCTGATGCCTTCGATGGGAATACCCACGGAGCCTACCGTCCACGGGTCGCCCAGATGGTTGCAGGAAACGGTGGCTAACGACTCCGTCAGTCCATAGCCCACCACCATATTTATACCGATGGAATGGACGAATTCTTCCACTTTGGGGTTTACCGTAGCGCCTGCCGTTGGGAAGAAATGGGCATTCTCCAGTCCCAGTTCCTTGCGTACGAGTGAGAAGATGGTTTTGTTCAGCATCTCATACTCCAGATGCAGGGCCACGGGTGGTTTCTTGCCTTTCGAGATGTATTCTATGTTGTGGCGACGGCCCACAGCGAGGGCATGCTCGAAGAGCTTGCGCTGCATGGCGCCACTCGTCTCGATCTTCTCCTGCACACCCATGTAGACCTTCTCCCAGAAGCGGGGGACGCTGGACATACACGTGGGATGGGTCTCCTTCATCGTCTGCTGCACCTGCTGTGGATAGGTGTTTACTATCAGGCGAGCACCTGCCGTCAGACAGAGTATCTTCCAGCCTTTCTCAAAGATATGGGTGAAGGGCAGGAAGTTCAATATGCGGTCGTTCTCGTTTACGGGCACACATTTGCCGTTGGCCACCATTGCTGCGTGATACTGTCCGCAGGTCAGGATAACACCCTTTGAATCGCCCGTGGTGCCGCTGGTGTAGAGAATGTTGGCAATGTCGTCCTCCTGTGCCTGCTGCTGCAGGATTTCAACCTCCGACTGACGCGGCAGGCCCTCGCCCAGCTTCAGGAAGTCGTCGAAGTACATGGCCATCTTGTCCTCCTCACTCAGCTTCACGCCTCGGTCGAACACGATGATGCGTTCCAGCGTGTGGCACATGGCCTGCACGCGATGAGCCTTGTCGTACTGCTCCTGCTCGCCTACAAAGAGAAAGCGTATCTTCGCATCAGTAGTCATGAACTGTATCTGCTGCTCCGACGAGGTGGCATAGAACGGGATGGTTACCGCACGGATGCCCCAAGCTCCGAAGTCGCAAAACAGGTACTGTGCCGAGTTCTGAGAGAACACGCCAATATTCTCCTGAACCTTCACGCCGAGGTTCAGCAGCGCGTTAGACACCAGCTTGACTGTTTCCGAAAACTGATTCCACGAATAAGATTTCCACTCTGAACCGCCGAAGTCCTTGTAGATAAGCACTTCACGGTCGCCGTAGGTCTTGGCCTGCTCATGAATGAGTACCGACAGATGGCTTAAATTCTGCATAGCTATACTAAAATTTGGTGCAAAGGTAAGCAAAAAACTGGAAAAAAGCAAAAAAGTCGCTTTAATCTTGCTTATTTGCTTACTTAGTTGTATCTTTGCAGGCATGGAACAATATGTGAACGATGCAGTAGAGCTACTGAAGCGGCTTATAGCAACACCATCGATGAGCCGTGAGGAAAGAAAAGCAGCCGACGTGATGGGAGAGTATCTCAGCAAGTGGGGGTTAGGTTACGGTCGGGAAGGCAACAACCTATGGGTGGGCTGTCCTGACTGGGATAACCAGCGGCCTACCGTGATGCTTAACGCCCATATCGATACCGTGAAGCCTGTGGCCAGCTGGACGCGCAATCCCTTTGAGCCTACGCTTGAAGGCGATCAGCTTTATGGGCTTGGCTCCAACGACTGCGGTGGGGGCTTGGTGGCCACACTGCAGGCATATCGTATCATGCTCGCCCGCCCGCGTACCTATAATATATTATGGGTTTGCTCTGCAGAAGAGGAGGTGTCGGGTAAAGGCGGCTTTAGTGCCGTGTTGCCCAAGTTGCCACCCATTGACGTGGCTATTGTTGGCGAGCCCACGGCCATGCAACCGGCAACGGCAGAGAAGGGATTGATGGTCATCGATGGCTATGCTCATGGCGTCAGCGGTCATGCTGCCCGTAATGAGGGCGTCAATGCGATCTATGAGGCACTCGACGACTTGGTGTGGCTTCGTGACTATAAGTTCAGGAAGAATAGTCCGCTGCTGGGACCTACGAAAATGACGGTAACGGTAGTGGAGAGCGGTACGCAGCATAACGTCGTCCCCGATCTGCTACACTTCATCATCGACGTGCGCACCAACGAGTTCTACCAGAATGAATATGTTTACGAGTTCCTGAAGAAGCACATGAAGAAATGTGGACTCAAGGCACGCTCCTTCCGCCTTCATTCCTCCAGCATTTCACATGAGCATCCACTCGTGCAGCGATGCCTGCAGATGGGAAAGACTCCCTTTGGATCGCCTACCTTGAGCGACCAGGCGCTGATGCCCTTCCCCTCGCTGAAGCTCGGGCCGGGAGAGTCGAGCCGCAGTCATTCTGCCGATGAGTTTATTCGCATCTCGGAAATCCGCGATGCCATAACGACTTATGTAGCTTTGCTGTCTGGGTTGAGCCTATAGGGCATGCCTAATGAGCCCTATAGACCCCATATCGGAAATAGTTTTACCGACTTAGCCAGTTGGAGGGGTTCTGCGGTGTTGTCCCCTTACGCAGCTGGAACTGCAGTATGCCTTCTGAACCAACGGTTCCCAATGCCTGACGCGTGCTGACTTTCTGACCGCGACGCACGCTGACGGATGCCAGATTGGTATAGACGGAGATATAGCTTCCGTGACGTACCATCACGCCCATCACGCCACCAATATTGAAGACGGCACAGACTTCACCGTCGAAGATGCAGCGAGCCTGGGCACCGGATTGTCCCTTGATGTTAATGCCTTTGTTGTCCATTCTCACTCCTTTCAGGCCCTCAACGTCATGCTGGCCGAAACCGCTGACAATGCGGTAGCCGCCCGTGATGGGCATAGGAAGACGTCCGCGATTGCTCTCGAAGTTGCCGCTGAGGCGTCGATCCTCTGTAGAAACAACTGATTCTGCTCTTTCTGCCTTATTTCTCGCAGCCAGCGCCTCACGCTCCTCTTTCTCCCTACGCTTGGCTTCTGCCATCTCGCGCTCGTGTGCCTTGGCCTCTTCTGCAGCCTGCCGCTCAGCAGCCCGGCGAGCCTCCTCTGCCTGACGAGCCGCCCGTTCGGCAGCCGCCTTCTCTTCGGCGCTCTTTTTGGCGGCAGCCAGTGCCTCCTGTTTTGCACGCTCCTCGCGGGCTTTGGCCTCGGCAATGCGGCGGGCATTCTCCCGGGCAGCGGCCTCGGCGGCGGCTTTCTTGCGGGCTAGTTCCTCAGCACGCTTCTTGGCAGCGGCTTCAGCAGCCTTGCGCCTTGCCTCTTCTGCCTTACGCTTGGCTTCGGCACGGGCTTCAGCTTCAGCGCGTGCTTTTGCGCGTGCTACTTCCTCAGCAATTAGCTTCTCAATCTGCGCATTGAGGGCAGCATCCTTCTTCTTTTGCTCCGAGATGAGGCTTTCAATCGTTTTCTGTTCTTTCTGGAGTGTATTGACAACTTGCTGCTGCTCAGCCTGCTTGCCTTCCAGGTTCTTGCGCTCTTGTTCGCCTCTGTATAGCAGGTCGTTTTTCTGGCGTTTGGAAGAGTTCATCTCCTCTTGCGCTTCCTTCATCTGATCCTGCATGATGATAACGGCTTCTCCCTGTGCCCTTTGGTATTGGGCATACTCCTTGGTAAACCTCATGCGACGGTACATCTGGGTGAAATTATCGGCACTGAAGATGAACATGAGTTGATTCTGCAGCGAACGGTTCCGATGCATGTAGCGCAAGGATTTCATGTAGTTCTGCTTGCGTTCGTTAAGCTTCTTCTCCAGGTTCTTCAGCTGGATGTCCAGTGTGGCGATATTCCCGTCGAGTATATTGAGGTCGTGGCGGATAGTGTCGATAGTGCGTCGTTTGTCGGCTATTTCCGTATTGATGATCTGCAGGTTCTCCAGCCGTTGCTTAACGTTGCGGCGGTTGGCCTGCAGCTTCTTTTCCTGCTCTTTAATCTGCTTCTGTAGTTGCTGTCGCTGGTTCTGCAGTCCCTTGACGGTTGGCTGTGGGGTCTTGGCCTTAGCTGTTGAACTCTTCTTGGTTGTGGCCGTCGTCCCCTTCTTGACGTTCTTCTTTTGCGTGCTTGCCTTCTTTTGGGTGGTCTGAGTAGTACGCGCTTTTTTCTGCACAGTCTTTTTCGTCTGCGCAGGAACAGATGCAGCTGTTGATAGCCACAGGCAAACAGCTAACAGTAAATAACGGAACAGCCTCATTGTCTGCAAATTCAGCAACGAGGGTTACAACGCCATGAAGCGCTTGAGGATTTCGTCGATGGTTACTTCGCGGTATTTGTTGGAAACTTCCGTGCGCGTCTCCCACTCACTTTCATGCTTGATATAGTTCAGCTTCATGCCCAGCTTGATTTCTTTATCCTTGGTGGTGAGCATGACGTTCATCTCGTCGGGGAATTGCTTGTTGCTGTTTTCCAGAGTGGTAAAGTGTGCATAGTCCCAGTTGAGCTGGGTGTTGCCGTTGAAACGGTCTTTATACAGGATGTTGGCCATCTTGATCATACCGTTGTTCTGGTTAGCCAGCCAGCTGTAGTCTATCTTTCCGTCCTCGAAGCTGATAATCACATCTTCACTTTCGTCAGAATTGGTGTTAAACCTCTGGATATCCTCAGCAGTCAGCGCGGCACGGTTGGGCTGGAACAGCTCATTCCAGAACAGGGCCTGGAGGGTGTAGAAGTTCAGACCGCTGTTGCGCAGGAAGTCAATCTGCATGTAGGGAGCTTTCAGATACTGCTTGTTGATGCGGTCCATCACCAGCACGTAGTCTTTGGTGAACTCCAGACGTGCTGCCTCTACGAAACCGAATGCCATGAGCTGCAGACGGATGACATCGTCGCGCTTCATCTTCAGGTTACCTGTAAGCGTGATGTCCTGGGCACCTACCTCAACGGAGAACTTTATCTTTGAGGTAATGAACTTGGTGGTCTGAGCATTGCTCTTTACTTTATCAAGGAATTTCCCCTGCTCTGAATTAACGACTACAGGCTTGGTTTCCTCAACGACCTTCTTCTTGGAACTACATGAAGCGAGAACCAAAGGTAATGCCATAATGGCAACTTTCAGGAAATTGGATGTTTTCATTTGCGTAAATATTTTCTTTGTTTGATTTTTCTGATGAGAATCTTATCGTCTGGAGCTTTCAACAGAGCCTGCTGCCATAGCTCGACGGCTCGTTCTGGCTCTTTGTTCTGGATGTAGATGTCGCCGGCATGCTCGATAATGACTGCATTGCTGTCGGAGTCATTCTGAAGTGCCTGTTCGATATAAATCTTCGCCTCGGCATAGCGGCCTTTCATGAAAAGAATCCAGGCGTAGGTGTCTAAATAGGTGGCGTTCTTGGGCTCTGCCTTTATGGTTTTGTAGCTCATGTTCTCTGCCTTGTCCAGCTGCTCGTCCAATTCACTAAGGTAGTAGGCGTAGTTGTTCAGGCACATAATGTTGTCGTCCTTCCATTGCAGGCAGGAATCGTAGGCCTCGAAAGCCTGACGGGCAAGCCCCTTCTGATGGAGCAGGTCGCCCATAACGGCGTAGAAATCGCTGACGATGGCGGGGTTGCTGTCCTGGTTGATGACGCCGATGCCGTTCTGGAATGCCTCCAGCGCATTGTCTTTGTCCTCCTGTTGGTAGTAGGCCATTCCCTGATAGTAGTAGAAGGCCATCTCTTCCGGATTATACTGTCGGGCATCTTTGCAGAGTGTGATGACTTCGCTGAAGTTCTTTTCATCCCATGCATAGCCTACCAGCTGGAGTCGGGCAGCAGCGTTGTCGGGGGCTATTTGCAGAACCGTTTGCAGCATCCCCCTGATGCTGTCACGCGGCATATTCTTCAAATCCATGTAGGCAGCGCAAAGGGCGGCAATGTCTTCATTCTGCGACGGAAGGTTCAGCATTTTGTGGAAGAGCAGCAATATCTGAGTACTGTCACCGTCGGTTTGCTCGCTGTCGGCAATCATCTGCCTGATCAGATAAATGCGCTGATCGGTGGTGGTATTGCGGTTCAGCAGAATCCGTTCTGTAATGGAATCAACTTTCTCGACATTCCCCTGCACTTGATAGTAGCTGCGCAATGATACTTGGGCGCGGGTGTTGTCAGGTTCCTCTGCCAGAATTTCCTGATACAGTTTCTGTGCCTGCTGTTCCTCGTCGTTGCGCAACAGCATATCGGCATACATCCCTTTGTAGTTTAGGTCGTTGGGGTATTTGTCAGCCAGAGACTTCATTTCGCTGATAGCCGCCTTCTTGTTGCCCTGCTTGGTGTAGATCTCACTTTTGGCATACGACAACCGTTCGCTCTTGCCTTCAGCGGCTTCCAAGCGATTTAACGTCTCAATGGTCTTGGTGTAGTTTTCTGTTTGCTGGTACAGTCCGACAAGCATCTCAAGTAGGTCTTCACGGCTTTTGTCCTGATTGTAAAGCTGTTCTATGAGGTCGATGGCTTTCCCGTATTCCTCGCGGCTGATATATGACTGTGCCAGTGTCTCTAGGAAAGTGGCGTTCTCAGGCTCCAGTTCAGCTGCCTTCATGTAGCATTGCTGGGCCAGGCTGTCGTTCTTCAGTAGCAGGTAGTATTGGGCGAGGTAATAGTAGGCTTCTGCGGCTTTGGGATTCAGCTTGATGCAATGCTGCAACAACTCGAAAGTGGCATCGTTGTTCCCCTTTTGTCGCTGCATCATGGCTTCAAGGAAGAAAGAGTCGTAGGTAAAGCATTGAACGTTGTCAGTTGGGCAATCGGTGTCCTTTGCGTACCCTTCAACGGCACCCATTAACATCATCAACATCAATAGCCACTTTTTCATCCCTGTCAATAGTCGTTCTATCTTACGTTCATATATGAATGTTCAACGTCCTCGTTCTGTATCTTGCATTCAGTGTCCTACTTTACTCCAGTATGACCGTAGCCACCCTCACCCCGTTCCGTCTCGTCAAGCACTTCGACCTCCAAGAAATCACCTTGTTCATGACGGGCAATGACCATCTGGGCTATGCGCTCGCCATCGTTGACAACGAACGGCTCCTGAGACAAGTTGATCAGCAAAACACCGATTTCACCGCGATAATCAGCGTCAATCGTTCCAGGAGAATTCAGCACCGTGATCCCCTTCTTTAGAGCCAGTCCGCTACGGGGTCTCACCTGAGCCTCGTAACCGGCAGGCAAAGCGATGTGCAGCCCGGTAGGAATCAGTCGACGCTCAAGAGGATTCAGGGTGACGGGCTCGTCCAGATTGGCCCGTAAATCCATGCCAGCACTCTGAGGTGTGGCGTATTGTGGCAGAGGCTGGTGCCCCTTGTTCACTACTTTAACTTTCATACATTATTCATTTTAGTGTGCAAAGTTAGCTATTTATCTTCAAATTGCCATATTTTTATCTATAAAAAGTTGTAAATAGCGGATTTTTCATTACTTTTGAAGGTCTTGTGGAATTGCGAAGGCTACGCGCCTGCATTAAACTCCTCCTTTCCGACAAAAAAAGGAACGAGTTTCTTTGTTTTGTTCTTAACTTTTTGTACCTTTGTCGCTGAAATGATGAACTGGCAACAACTGATATCCAACAAACGGCTGGGGCAGGAGCACCGCCACATGGAACGACATGATGACCGAACGGAGTTTAAGCGCGACTATGACCGTCTGATTTTCTCAGCTCCCTTCCGTCGTCTTCAAAACAAGACGCAGGTATTCCCGCTGCCTGGGAGTGTCTTTGTACATAATCGTCTGACTCACTCCTTAGAGGTGGCCAGCGTGGGCATGTCGTTGGGTAATGATGTCGCCAGGTTGTTGACGCAGAAGCACCCTGAGCTGAAGGATACTTTGTTCGATGAAATCGGCCAAATTGTGGCCACGGCCTGTTTGGCTCACGATATGGGAAACCCTCCTTTTGGTCACTCTGGAGAGAAAGCCATCCAGACCTTCTTTACCGAGGGGCCTGGTCTCGAACTCCAACGGCTTGTATGTCATGAGTTTTGGGATGACATTACACATTTTGAGGGTAATGCCAATGCTTTCCGATTGCTGGCTCACCAGTTTGAGGGTCGTCGTCAGGGTGGTTTTGTGATGACCTATTCCACATTAGCCAGCATTGTGAAGTACCCCTTTTCCTCATCGGCTGCCTCGAAAAAGGGGAAGTTCGGGTTCTTCTGCTCGGAGAAGGCAATCTATCAGAAAATTGCCGATGAATTGGGCATTTTTTGCATATCTAAGCCAGGTGATCCTCTGCGCTATGTGCGCCATCCACTGGTTTATCTGGTGGAAGCAGCCGACGATATCTGCTATGAGATAATGGATATCGAAGATGCCCACAAACTGAAACTCCTTAGTTATGAAGAAGTGGCTGACTTACTGCTCAATTTCTTCGATGAAACCGCCAAAAATCACATCCTTCAGCGTATTATTGACGAGGGAGTGACTGACGAGAATGAAAAGGTGGTTTATTTGCGTGCCTGCGTAATTGGTAAGTTGGAGAACGAATGCGTGAAAGCTTTTGTTGATAATGAAGAGGCTATCCTTGAAGGTACTTTTGTTGGTAGTCTGATTGATCATGTATCCCCTTTGCAGCATGAGGCCTATAGCAAATGTGCGTTGGTTTCGAAGGACCGTATATACCGCAGCAAGATTGTGCTCGACGTAGAACTGTCCGGTTATAAGATTATGGAGACACTAATGCACCAGATGACCGAGGCTATTATGTATCCTGAACGTTTTTATTCCCAGCAGTTGATTGGTCGTGTGTCTTCGCAGTATGCTATCAACAGTCCGCAATTGGAGACTCGCCTGATGGCGGTTATCGACTACATATCGGGTATGACAGATGTTTATGCCCTCGATGTCTATCAGAAGATGAACGGGATATCCTTGCCTATCGTGTGAGTTTGCATGTTATTGACGGATAGGGAAGGGTAAAATAGTTAAATAATTATAAATCTTCCACCCGTGGCGGGGATTAATGCCTTCTGTAAGAAGAAAAAGCAGTACCTTTGCAGTCCGATTATTGGGGAGAGGCTTAGAATCCCCGTGAATCAGCGTGTGAATAGCGGCGTCTTTGGCCGGGCGCAGCGGTTCGTGAATCGCGGTTCAGCACCGTTAGACTTGCAGCCGGGTGACTAACCCCGGATGTGGGCTATATGTGTGCGTAATAAATAATGTATAACTGTTTTTTAGTAAACCAAAAAAAAGAAATGAACACTTTAAGTTACAAGACTATTTCCGTGAACAAGGAAACAGCTAAGAAGGAGTGGGTGGTTATTGATGCCACAGACCAGGTCGTTGGTCGTCTCTGCTCGAAAGTAGCTAAGCTGATCCGCGGAAAGTACAAGCCAACTTTCACTCCGCACGTTGATTGCGGTGACAATGTTATCCTTATCAATGCTGATAAGGTTGTATTCACTGGTAAGAAGGAGACCGATAAGGTTTATACCCGCTATACGGGCTATCCCGGTGGTCAGCGCTTCAACACGCCTGCTCAGCTGCGTCAGCGCAAGGACGGTATCGACAAGATTCTGCGTCACGCCGTGAAGGGCATGCTGCCCAAAGGTCCCCTCGGTCGTTCTCTGATGAACAACCTTTATATCTATGAGGGTACCGAGCATCCCCATGAGGCTCAGAAGCCCAAGGCTATTGATATTAACCAGTACAAGTAAAGTTGAAAGTTAAAAGTAAAAAGTAAATTATGGAAGTAATCAACGCTATAGGTCGTCGCAAGAGCTCAGTAGCTCGCGTGTATCTCCAGGAAGGTACTGGTAAGATTACGATCAACAAGAAGGATCTTGAAGTTTATTTCCCCTCTGCCATTCTGCAGTATGTGGTAAAGCAGCCGCTGAACCTGCTCGAGGTGGCTGAGAAGTATGATATCAAAGTGAACCTCGACGGTGGTGGTTTCACTGGTCAGAGCCAGGCTCTCCGCATGGCTATTGCCCGTGCCCTCGTTAAGGTGAACGAAGAGGACAAGAAGAAGCTGAAGGACGCAGGTTTCCTGACACGTGACAGCCGTGAGGTTGAGCGTAAGAAGCCCGGTCAGCCCAAGGCTCGTCGTCGCTTCCAGTTCAGTAAGCGTTAATCAGACTGGACTACGTTTAGTATCTAAACTGACAGGACTTATAAGACTAATAGGGCTCATAATTACCTGTCAGCTGATTCTAAGAAGTAATCGCTTTAGCGCTTTTACCAAGCGTAGCGACTAAAAGAATTAAAACAGAAAGTAAACAATTAAAAAGTATTTAGCAAAATGTCAAGAACAAATTTTGATCAGTTGCTGCAGGCTGGCTGCCACTTCGGTCACCTGAAGCGTAAGTGGAACCCCGCAATGGCTCCTTACATCTACACCGAGCGTAACGGTATCCACATCATCGACCTGCATAAGACGGTTGCCAAGATTGACGAGGCTGCCGATGCCCTGAAGCAGATTGCCAAGAGTGGCAAGAAGATTCTCTTCGTAGGTACTAAAAAACAGACTAAGGACGTGATTGCCGAGAAGGCTGCCAGCGTCAACATGCCTTACGTTATTGAGCGTTGGCCGGGCGGTATGCTCACCAACTTCCCCACCATCCGTAAGGCTGTGAAGAAAATGGCCAATATTGACAAGCTGATGGCCGACGGTACTTTCAACAACCTCTCTAAGCGTGAGTTGTTGCAGATTACCCGTCAGCGTGCCAAGCTCGAGAAGAACCTCGGTTCTATTTCTGACCTGACCCGTCTGCCCAGCGCATTGTTCGTTGTAGACGTGCTGAAGGAGCAGATTGCTGTGAAGGAAGCTAATCGTCTGGGTATTCCCGTGTTCGGTATCGTTGATACCAATAGCGAGCCCAAGAACATCGACTTCGTAATCCCCGCTAACGATGATGCCAAGGACAGCGTTGAGGCAATCCTGAATGCCTGCTGCACCGCTATCGCCGAGGGTGTTGAGGAGCGCAAGGTTGAGAAGGCTGACGAGAAGGCTGCTGACGCTCAGGAAGAAGCTGAGGCTGAGGAGAAGACTGCAAAGCGTCCTGCCCGCAAGGCTCGCAAGGAAGAGGCTGCCGAGGCTCCTGCTGAGGAGGCTGCTCCCGTTGCAGAGGAAGAAGCTCCTGCTGCAGAGTAATGGCTTAATCGCGTGATAACGAAATAACGTAATAACGAAAAAACAAAAAAACAATGGCAATTTCAATTGACGATATTAAGAAGCTTCGCGCAATGACTGGCGCTGGTCTTGCTGATGTTAAGAAGGCTCTGACCGAGGCTGAAGGCGACTTCGACAAGGCTAAGGAACTGCTCCGTGAGCGTGGACTGGCCATCGCTGCCAAGCGTAGCGACCGTGAGACTTCAAATGGTTGTGTACTTGTAAAGAGCGTTGATGGCTTCGCTGCTATGATCGCCCTGAAGTGCGAAACCGACTTCGTGGCCAACGGTGCTGACTTCATTGCCCTGACCCAGAGCATCCTCGATGCTGCCATCGCCGCCAAGGCTGCTGATATTGAGGCAGTAAAGGCACTCGATATCAATGGTCAGACTGCTCAGGAAGCTGTTACACAGCGTTCTGGTATTACCGGTGAGAAGATGGAGCTCGACGGCTACCTCGTACTCGAGGGTGAGAACATTGAGGTTTACGACCACATGGGCAAGCACACTCTCTGCACGATGGTTCAGACCAACAAGACCGCTTCTGAGGCTGGTCACAAGCTGGCTATGCAGGTGGCTGCCATGAAGCCCGTCGCCCTCGACGCTCAGAGCGTTGACCAGAAGATTCTCGATGAGGAGTACAAGACTGCAGTTGAGAAGACTAAGCTCGAGCAGGTAGAGAAGTTCGTGGAGATGAAGCTCAAGAAGGCTGGTATCAACCCCAACCTCGTTGACTCTGAGGATCACATCGAGAGCAATATGGCCAAGGGCTGGCTCACACAGGAGCAGGCTGACGAGGCTCGTAAGCTCATCGAGGCTTCAAAGGCCGAGGGTGAGGCTCAGCTGAAGATGCCTATGATTGAGAACATCGCCAAGGGACGCGTGCAGAAGTTCCTGAAGGAGAACTGCCTCGTAGACCAGGAGTTCCAGTTCGGTGACGGCGACAAGGCTACTGTTGCTCAGTGGCTCGCCCAGCAGGACAAGGAACTGAAGATTGTTGCTTTCAAGCGCTTCACACTCGTCGCTGAGTAATGAAGATCTTTGCAATAGGAATGAATTATGCAGCTCACACCCGTGAGCTGCATAATTTTTTGAAGCAGCCCGATGGAGGGGCGGCTACTGACGGACATACCGTTGCGGAGCCTGTCATCTTTACGAAAGCCGATTCAGCGTTACTGAAGCCAGGCAAGCCATTCTTTGTTCCTGATGATATGGGACGCATCGACTACGAGGCAGAAGTGGTGGTTCGCATTTGTCGTCTGGGCAAGAATATCCCTGAGCGTTTTGCTCACCGTTACTACGATGCAGTTACCGTGGGTATCGATTTTACAGCTCGTGACCTCCAGAAGAAAGCGAGTGCAGCAGGCCAGCCCTGGACTATCTGTAAGGGCTTTGACGGTGCTGCAGCCATTGGAGAATGGGTTCCAAAAGAGAACCTGTTTGCAACGGGGATAGCTGCTGACGGGGAACTCTCTGGCATCCAGCGCTTGAAGTTTCGTCTTGATAAGAACGGTGAGACCGTACAAGAGGGCTCAACGGCCGAGATGATACATGGGGTAGATGCCATTATTGCCTATATCTCCCGGTTCTTTACGCTGAAGACAGGTGATTTGCTTTATACGGGCACCCCAGAAGGGGTAGGGCCAGTAAGCATAGGCGACCATCTGGAAGGCTGGCTGGAAGGGAAGAAAGTGCTGGAAATCAAATGCAGGTGAAGTAACTTGTCCTGTGTGTCCCACGAATGCTTGAACAAAGTAAAATTGTAAAGGTATTTCGCCCCATCGAAAGTTCGCCAAAACTACTCGAAAAGTCCCTGAAAAGGGGGCGAAAATTTTAGTCCGGGTAAACTGGGAGTTTAGTCCGGGTAAACTGCTGCTTTGCCCGGGGTAAACTTTTTGTTTGCCCGGAGCGCATTTTCAGGCTCATCTAGGGGTGCTGCCGAATGTAAATTACTTTTATTAATTTCCATAACCGCGTTTTTCCAATATAACGGGGCGCAAGACAATAAATAGGTACGTGTCTGCGTTATGTATAGTATGAAAGGCATCTTTAGGCCACTACTTTGCATCCTCCTCTTGCTGGCGTGCCTCACGGCGCGGGCGCAGGAGTCTCTCGACAAGCAGAACGACTTGGTCGACTTCTTCAACCTTTCTGCACAGGAGGTCAAAATAGACTCTGTTTTGCCACTGTTTACCTATACGAAGGCGCTGGGGGCCGACTATTCCGATTCCATCTATACCGTCTCTATCGTCTATCCGGAGTTCATCGATATGTCCCCGGCTGACGTCCAGCGGTTGCGCCAACTCACGGACAAACCGCTGCCGGAACTGCCTGACATAGAGCAGTATATAGGGGTTTTGCGCAAGAAAGGCACGCTCTATGTGGCTTTCGTGCCGCTGGTGTTCAGGGACGGCAAGTACCAGAAGCTGGTAAGCTTTATGCTTAAGGTACAGGCTACACCGCTACCGTCTGCCGCCAACTTGTCTCGCACGCCCTTCCTCGCAGCTTCTACATCCAAGGACCGTTATGCCTCCCATTCCGTTCTGGCCTCTGGCCGTTGGGTGAAGATCAGCGTTCCGACTTCAGGCGTGTATGAGCTGACCAGCGACCTGATCAGCAAGGCGGGCTTCTCTAATATTAATAAGGTGAAGGTATATGGCTATGGGGGTGCTATGCAGCCGGAAAAGCTCACGGGCGACTACCTGGAGCAGACGGACGACCTCCAGGAGGTGCCTACCTGCACCGTTGGCTCGCGTCGACTGTTCTATGCCGAAGGGCCTGTCGGGTGGAGTAGTGCAACTGCTACTGCCCGAACGCGTAACCCCTATAGTACTCACGGCTATTATTTCCTGACGGAGAACGATGATGAGCCGCTTACCGTTGCTGAGCAGGAGTTCAAGGCTGAACATTATCCCCTGCCAGTAGACTACCACACGCTTTATGAGGTGGACGACTATGCATGGTATCACGGAGGTAGGAACCTCTACGACAGCCGACTCTTTGGCGCGGGTGTCTCGCATTCCTACCAGTTGGCGGCACCTGCCTCGGCCAAGGGCGAGCTTACGGTAGTCCTCTCCTGCGATGCGCCTTTCGTGGCTGAGGTGACAGTAAACGGAACCGTAGTGGGAACCGTCACCAATGCTGACAGCCCCGACCGATATAGCAAGGCCATGACTACCACCAGCACCTACGCCATCAGCGAGGCGCTGGCCGAGAACAATGAGGTGACCATCCGACAGGTGTCGGGAGGCAACGTGCGGCTCGACTACCTATCGCTGCGGTACGACACTCCGCAGCCGTGGCCCGACTTGGCGGCAGGCTCTATTCCTGTGCCAGCTTATGTCTATGGCATTACCAATCAGGACCATCATGCCGACGAGACTGTTGATATGGTCATCGTCATCCCCACCTCCCAGAAACTACAGGCACAGGCTGAGCGCCTGAAGGCTTTCCACGAGCAGCACGACTCCCTCCGGGTGCGCATCGTGCCTGCCGACGAGCTCTTTAATGAGTTCTCGAGCGGTACGCCCGATGCCAATGCCTATCGCCGATACATGAAGATGCTCTACGACCGAGCCGAGACGGAGGCTGATATGCCCCGCTACCTGTTGCTCTTTGGCGACGGAGCGTGGGATAACCGCATGCTTACCTCTGTATGGAAAGACTGCTCTATTGACGATTTTCTGCTGTGCTACGAGAGCGAAAACTCGTTCAGCGAAACCGACTGCTATGTGAGCGACGACTATTTCTGCCTGCTGGACGATGGGGAGGGCGCCAGCATGCTCTATTCCGACAAGGGCGACATCGCCGTGGGACGTTTCCCCGCACGCTCTGATGCTGAGGCGCAGGTGCTGGTGGACAAGACCATTGGCTATGCCACCAACAGCTATGCCGACGTGTGGCAGAATACCGTTTGCGTGATGGGCGACGACGGCGACTCAAACCGCCACATGAGCGATGCCGAGGCGGTGGCTAAGCAACTGGCTAAGGAGCATCCGGCGCTGAACATCAAGAAGATATACTGGGATGCCTATGTCCGTCAGTCGTCGTCAACGGGCTTCAGCTATCCCGATGTCACCCAACTGATTCGACAGCAGATGCAACGGGGGGCTCTTATCATGAATTATAGCGGGCACGGCGCTCCCTACATCCTCTCGCATGAACAAGTAGTAGGGCTGGCCGACTTCAAGCTTTCCAATGCCCAGCGCCTTCCGTTGTGGCTTACTGCCTCCTGCGACATCATGCCATTCGACGGTCAGGAGGAGAATATCGGTGAAACCGCCATCTTCAACAGCAAGGGCGGCGCGATAGCTTTCTATGGCACCACGCGTACCGTCTATGCCTCCTATAACCGTTATATGAATCTCGCCTTTACCCGCTACGTACTGGCCAGCGACAATAATGGGCAACGCTACACCATCGGTGAGGCAGCCCGCCTGGCAAAGAACCTGCTGATGACGTCGAGCGGCAACGATATTGGCGTAGACCGTACAGCTAACAAGCTGCAATACACGCTGTTGGGCGATCCGGCCCTGACGTTGGCTATGCCTACAAAGCAGATTGTCATCGACAGCATTGGAGGCGTGGCTGCCGACAAGGCGGAGGCCCGCATGCTGGTGGGAAAAACCGTCAGGGTGAAAGGACACGTCGTCGACGGCAGCCGCTTCAACGGGGTGGTGACTTTAACGGTTCGCGACATAGAGACCACCATTACCTGTAAGCTGAACAATCAGTCGGAGGCTGATACTCCTTTTGAGTTTAAGGACCGTCTGAATACGCTTTACAACGGAAGCGACAGCGTACGCAACGGACAGTTTGCCTTGACTTTTACGCTGCCTAAGGACATCAGCTATGCCGAGGGAACGGGACTCATTACTGCCTATGCTGTCAGCAACGACCGTCAGCAGACGGCTCACGGCTACAGCACGAACTTCACGATGGGGAGTGAGGAAATTACTGGTGACGACGGTATCGGCCCCAGCATCTATTGCTACCTGAACTCCAGCTCGTTCGTTAATGGCGGTGACGTGAACCCCACGCCCTATTTCTATGCTGAGTTGTCAGACAAGGACGGCATCAACGTCTCGGGTAGCGGAGTGGGACACGACCTGGAGCTGATAGTGGACGGCCAGATGGAACGTACTTATGTGCTGAACGACTATTTCCAGTATGACTTTGGAAACTACCGTAGCGGGAACCTCGGATTCAGTATACCGCAATTGAGCTATGGCCCCCATAAGCTTTTGTTCAGGGCATGGGACGTGTTTAACAACTCTTCAGTGGCCGAGCTGCAGTTCAATGTGGTCAAGGGATTGGAACCCTCCATCTTCAGCATCGACTGTACGAAGAACCCTGCTATTGACAATACGACGTTTGTGGTTACCCACGACCGCATGGCCTCACAGGTGGATGTCGAGATTGACGTCTTCGATATGTCAGGTAGGCAGCTGTGGAAGCATCGGGAAACAGGAGTGCCTGGCAGTCAGAGCTATACTGTGAGCTGGGATTTGGCTACCAGCGGTGGCCATCGTCTGCAGACGGGTGTCTATCTTTATCGCGTACAGCTCAGCAGCGATGGCAGTTCACAGGCTTCGAAAGCTAAGAAATTGATTATTATAAGCAATAAATAGCCGAGTTATGACGTTATTACGTTATACCGTCATTACGACATTACAATGAAGAAAAGAAAAATTATTTTAGCAATCGCCGGCTGGCTCTTGGCTGTTGGTCATACTTTCGCCGACGATGACGAGAAACTCACGACGTTCAATCCCGTGGAGCATGCCGTGATATCAGAGACAATTGCACCTGATGCCCGAGGCGCAGGAATGGGTGATGTGGGTGTGGCTACCGACCCTGATGTGAATTCACAGTACTGGAACCCCGCCAAGTATCCCTTCTGCATTAGCCGTGCGGGCGTAGCGCTGAACTATACACCGTGGCTGCGACAACTGGTTAACGATATTGACCTGGCCTATGTGGCTGGTTACTACCGTATTGGTGACTATTCAGCCATCTCAGGCTCGCTGCGCTATTTCTCGCTTGGCGAGGTGTATACCGATTACGGTAATAGCGACATGACCGTACGCCCCTATGAGATGTCGCTCGATGCCGCCTATTCGCTGATGCTCTCGGAGAGCTTCTCGATTGCTGCTGCCCTTCGTTGGATATATAGCGATCTGCGCTACGACTATTCAGAGGATTCGAAACCAGCTTCGGCCTTCGCTGCCGACTTGGCAATGTATTATAACAACTATCTCATGCTGGGCAGTCGCGAGTGCCAGATTGGACTTGGTATGAATATCCGTAACATCGGTTCGAAAATCAGCTACTACGGCGATGAGGAAAGCCAGTTTATTCCCGCCAACCTCCGCATAGGTGCCTCGCTGATGGTGCCTGTTGATGAGTTTAACCGATTCTCTATTACCGCTGATGCCAACAAGCTGCTGGTGCCCACCGTGCCCCGCCAGAATGAAGGAGAAAGCAATTCAGAGTATCAGGATCGTGT
>JAEEGH010006581.1_pt1 | contig 28346 bp, 25 predicted proteins | sample 9134181 | NCBI WGS metagenome assembly JAEEGH01 (sample SAMN16246544, study PRJNA631951) | gut metagenome | biome: gut microbiome; feature: rumen; material: DP-attached | host: Bos | place: Iran: Karaj | collected 2018-10 | reverse complement strand
CGTTGGAACCGTGGGCAAATGCCATGGCACATGCTGTTACAATCATCAGAACTGTAAATACTTTTTCAACATTGACGTAGTGTTTTCTTTTGATGTTTTTTTCGAACTTGATTCGATTGATAAAGAACTTACCAATAAGCGCTGTCAGCACAGAAATACCGAGTGCTACATATATTGAATTCTGGTTTGATAATTCGATCCCTATATGTTTTAATCCTGATTTGATTGTGATTATAGACAGCGTGAAAAAAGTTACTGCTATATACAAAGGCGCGATGCGTTTAGCATGCTCCAAAGGATGATAGTGTCTGAATATTGCTATCTGAACGCTCATAAACAGCAGATAGGCAAGAATTCCTGACATTACCGGTGTTATAAACCATGAACCGAGTATTCCCCATAACATATTCCACTGGATTGCGTCAGAACCTACAGTCAAAAGAGAAAATCCGATAACAGCACCGATGATGGAATGGGTTGTTGATACAGGCCACCCCAGTATCGAAGCCAGGATCAGCCAGGTTCCGGCTGCAAACAGAGCTGAGATCATACCCAATATCAGATTTATAGGCTGCCCCGAGAATGCGCTGCTGTCGACAATTCCGTCTTTGATAGTGTTTACTACTTCTCCTCCGGCAAGGTAAGCTCCAAGAAATTCAAAAATAGCTGCAATGATTAGAGCCTGGATCACTGTAAGCGATTTGGTTCCAATGGATGTTGCCATTGCATTTGCAACGTCATTTGCCCCTATTCCACATGCCATCAGAAATCCGATAATAACAGCGATAGCTATTAGTATATTACTGTGTTGTATAAGAACTTCCATTAATCCCTCGCTATAGAAACTGCTAATTTGGATCCAACCTGTTCGGCATGATTTGCAAGATCTCCGATTTTGTCCAGTATGTTGTATATGAATATGGCATCAATTGTGTTCATCTCATTTTCTCTCTTGTAAAGAGCGTGTCGAAGTTCTATTTGAAGATCGTCTGTATCGCTTTCTATACGATCTATTTTTTCGGCCAGTTCACTTACCACCTGGACTTCTTTTCCTTTAAACCCGGTTTCAAGAAGGTTGTCCAGTTCTCCGATTACTTTTGCTGATACAGTGATTGCTTCCACAACTCTAGACAGGTACTGGAAAAACTGTTCCTGCAAATCTGACGGAAACTTAAGTTGGCGACCCAGCACAATTCCGGCAATATCTTTTGAATCATTTGCAATGGTGTCCTGCAGGGAAACAAGCTCCAGCAGATCTGTCCTTTCTATCGGCATGAATAAACCTGACGGCAGTTTTATTCTGATTTTTCTTTTTATTTCATCAGCTTCGTTTTCCAGAACTTTTATCTGCTGCTGCTCCTTCAGGGCTGCATCCCAGTTATCTTCACACACAGCCTTGAAAAACGGAACGAGATGCTCACTGCATTCGTGAACCTTCTTAATATGCTTTACAATTGGTTTTAAGGGGGATTTTGCAAAAATTGACTGAATTAATCCATTCATATTTCAGACCTTTGGTGGGTTAACAATGCTGATATTATACATGATCATCGCGTATTTGTTTGTATATTTGCGGTGTGGGATTGGAGCAATTATTTTTAAAGGAGATCGAATAGTGGTGTTTTTGTGTTATTATAAAAAACAGTAAAAAAACTTAACTGAAATTACGGGTCCGTCTACTATGAGTGAAGAAATTGAATTAAAGTTTTACATTGATTCGACTGAAGATGCTGATTTAATCAGTAGCACAATTGAGAGTGCCTTGAAAGATTATCAGCTTGAATGCTTAGGCACGAAAAAACTGGAGAATGCCTACTATGATACCAAGGATTTGATTTTACATAATCTTAATATGGGGGTTCGTGTAAGATCGATTGACGATAATTATCATGAGCAGACTGCAAAATGCAGTGGTGTGGTTATAGGCGGATTGCACAAACGAATTGAATATAATGTTCCGATCGGTTCAAAAGAGCCTGAATTGAAGAAATTTCCGACAGTGATGTGGAAAGATCAGGATGTTGAATTTTTGCAGCAGAATATTGAAAAGAAGTTTGAAACCAATTTCAAACGTAAACTGTGGCTGGTAAAACAGAATGATAGGGTTGTTGCTGAAATTTGCTACGATCACGGCAGTGTTGAATCAAAAGAACACAAAGAGTTGATCAATGAGATTGAAATAGAAGTAAAAAAAGGTAATGTTGATAATATTATCGATATAGCCAAGAGTATTATTGCAGTCGACAAGATTAAGATGCATCTTGATTCCCGTTCAAAAGCATACCGCGGATATGAATTGGCCGGATTAAGTGATTTGCCTAAGGCAAAATCGTTTGTTATCGATGAATCAGGTGATCGTGACAGGGCTCTGCACAGTTATCTGATACAGTTTACGGAACATGAGCAGATAATGCTTTCAAATTATGATGTGCGTGCATTGTCTGTTATGTCTTTGTCTGCCTTTGAATTAAAGAAATTAACCAGTGATATATACTATGACAAAATTTCTGAAATTCTCTCAGAATTGGAAAAAACGGCAGAGATGACTGATGAGAAGAAAAAGGTATTTATGGATTTAATAAGTTCGAAGGAATATTTGAATTTTCTTCTTGAAATATATCGGTTCCTGTTTAAGTAAATAGTTTTCCCGGCAGTCATTTCGTACAGAGTGGCTGCTTTTTTGTCTGTACCTGCCTATGAATAAACTTACACCTCAACTTGAAGAAATCGCTAAAGAAAAAAAATCCCAGTTCTGCGAGAAATGTCAGACTAGAGGAATAGATGTTTCAAAATTTGACCAGAATGAACTTGGCTATGTTTTTGCCTTGTCAGATTTTATCTCATCAAATTTAATCCGAGATCCGGGAATTCTGCAGAAAATTGAAGAACGTAATTTGACAGACTGCTGCTTGAAGGACTGTTTTTCCGGTGATTTGGATTTGATCTTTTCTCAAATTGAGACCGAAGAACAGTTGCTTGCTGATTTGAGGCAATATCGAACTCTCATGATGATCTGTATTGCGTGGCAGGAACTTACGGGAAGAATAGAGATTCAGGACAGTGTGGCGACATTATCACTGCTGGCGGAGAACATTATTCTACGTACCCGCGACTGGCTGTATAACAGACTGATTATACGTTACGGTACTCCGATCGGGGGAATTTCCCGCAAACCGCAGCAGTTGATTGTTATTGCAATGGGAAAACTGGGCGGCTCGGAATTGAATTTTTCTTCTGATATTGATCTGATTTTCTGTTACCCGGAAAACGGTGATACAGTAGGAGGGCGTAAAGGGGTTGAAAATCAGATTTTCTTTACCAAGCTGGCACAGCAACTGATCAATGCATTGCACATGACCACAGTGGACGGTCAGGTGTACCGTATCGACATGAGGTTGAGACCGTTTGGCGAAGACGGTTCTCTGGTCGTTAATTTTACCGCCATGGAGGATTACTATCAAAAACACGGCCGGAGCTGGGAACGCTATGCCATGGTGAAGGCAAGAGTTCTTGGTGAGCAGACAGAGGATGTTGCAGAACTGTATTCCATGCTCAGACCTTTTGTATACCGTCGTTATTTTGATTTCGGTGCTATTGATTCCCTGCGGAAAATGAAGTCGATGATTGAGACAGAAGTTAGGCGCAGAGGGTTGATTAACAACATTAAACTGGGAATGGGTGGAATTCGTGAAGTTGAATTTGTCACCCAGGTTTTCCAGCTGATAAGAGGAGGCAGAGAGCCGGAACTTCAGATTAGAAATCTTCCGTTGGCACTGGAAAGACTGGAGCAGGAGCAGATCATAAGTCCTGAAAGCAAGGACCTTCTTTTGAACGGGTATCTGTTTTTACGAAAGGTTGAAAATATCCTGCAGGAAATCAATGATCAGCAGACTCAGATGTTACCGGAGTCTTCTGTTGATCAGGACAGACTCGTAACTGTTCTTGGGTATAAGGAGTGGAATTCGTTTTTGGAGGTTCTGCATCAGCATTTACAGAATATTCATGGCGAATTTAAGGTTGTTGTCCAGGATCAGGACGTGGATGACAATCTGGTAGATCAGGTGTGGAACTATCTGTGGAATTCCAATTTATCAGTTGAAGAAGTAGAAGGAATTCTAGAAGAGTCTGGCGGAAGTTCAAACCCTGACTTTGCGGTTCAGATTTTAAGTTTTAAACGTGAATGCATGAAGAAGATAGTAGGTCCGCAGGGTCGGGAAACAATCAATCTTCTCATGCCAAGGGTCCTTGAAGCTGTAATGAGTTATGAGGAGCCGGAGAAACTTTTTGAACGAGTAAGCCAGCTAATTAAAACAATCAGCACTAGAACCACATATATGCAGCTTCTCTATGAGAAACGTAATGTTCTTGATCAGGTGCTTCATTTGTGTAATGCCAGTGAAAAAATTGCAGATCAGTTCTGTCTGTATCCTATATTGCTAGATGAACTGATTTTCCCTGATAGTCTGTATCATATAACAACCGATCCTCATCAGCTCAGATCTGAATTAAGACAGTCTCTTCTTCGTGTTCCCGGGGATGATCTTGAACAGCAGATGGAGGTTTTACGACAGTTTAAACAAATCCAGCTGTTAAAGATTTCCGCTGCAGATATAGTGGGTCAGCTCACTTTGATGAAAGTCAGTGATTTTCTTACAGAACTGGCTGAAGCGATTATTGCAGAAGTTACATCGATTGCATGGCAGGAAATGGTGGCTAAATATGGTGTTCCTCCTTATTCTGAGCAGAACGGGGGAATGGGACTGGTGATTGTTGCTTATGGAAAACTCGGTGGTATCGAACTTGCGTACGGGTCTGATCTTGATCTGGTATTCCTTCATTACAATTGTGAGCCGGACGAAACAACGGTGAACGGTCCGAAATCGATTTCTATTCGTCAGTTTTATATCCGTTTAATACAGCGGATTATTCATCTGTTTAATATTCGAACGTCATCCGGTATTCTTTACGAAATCGATGTCCGGTTGCGACCTGATGGTGACAGCGGTCTTTTAGTATCATCGCTGAATGCATTTGAATCATACCAGAAAAATGAAGCATGGACCTGGGAACATCAGGCTCTGGTAAGGGCTCGTCCTATATTCGGAGATCAGTCTCTTATAGATGATTTCAGCCGCATCCGCAGGGAGGTTCTGCAGGTTAAAAGAGATCCTGATAAACTAAGGCACGATGTTATTGAAATGAGACACAAAATGCGGGAGCACCTGATAAAAGCTGGAGATAATGAGTTTGATCTGAAGCAGGGCAATGGCGGTATGGTGGATATTGAATTTCTCGCGCAGTATTTGGTGCTTTCGAACGCATATAAATATCCTGAAATACTTACTAGATGGTCTGATAATGTAAGAATAATTGAATCATGTGTGGATTGTCAGCTGATTTCTCCGGAGGATGCCTGCAAATTGAAACAGGCATATCTTAATATAAGGGATAAAGCTCATCATAGAAGTTTGCGGGGGCAGGAGAGAACAGTTTCAAATCAGCACCTGGGAGATGAACGAAATTTTGTAATAGATTTCTGGAATAAAACCATGGGAGCTGATTTGTTTTAGACATTAACAAGTGAAGCTCAGTTTGCCTAACTGCCGCTGTCCTGTTCGTTTTCCTTTTGTTTAGGGGTTAATTTGACCTTGGAAATAGATATTCCGTCTGTTTCTATTATCGTGGCAGTAAAGTTTCCGAGGTTTACTGTTACGTTCTTTTTCGGATTGTCACCCAGCGTTTCCAGAATAATTCCGTTGAGGGTAACCGGACCCGAGGTGTCCAGTTCAGCAGCTAGTTCCTTGTTAAGATCTCTGATAGTGGTCTGACCGTCAATTATGAAGGAACCGTCTTTTTGCTTAATAATTTCTTCATCCAGATCGACATCAATTGATGTTGTGAAATCACCTACAATTTCTTCCAAAATGTCATCAATAGTTACCAGTCCCTGGATATCTCCGTATTCATCTATCACCAGTCCACAACGTTTTTTGTTTCGTCTGAATTTCTGCAGTTGAACCAGAAGATTGGTATTCTCCGGGATAAAGTATGCCTCTTCAATTGTTCTAAGCAGATTTTCTTTAGAAAAATCCTCTTTGGTTAGAAGTCTCAGGGCGTCTCTGGTATGAATAAATCCGATGATATCGTCTATTGAGTTTCTGTAAAGCAGTATTCTGGTGTGAGGGGTATTGGTGATCTGCTTCTGAATATCTTTCCAGTCATCATTGATATTTATTGCAAACAGCTCATTCCGTGGAACCATTATTTCATCAACAGATATTTTTTCTAAATCGAGAACACCGATTAAAATTTCCTTATGTGATTTTGATATGAAAGTGTTGTTTTCTGTACTTAGAACTGATTTCAATTCATCTGTTGTCAGTGATTCGTCTGATTTTTTCTTTTTAATGCCGAAAATAGAAATAATAATTTTTGTTATGGTATTCATAACAAAAATTAACGGCTGACATATGGTCATGAGAAAACTTATAACGACTGATGATTTGTTTGCAATTAATTCCGGTTTAAGAGCAGCAATGGTTTTAGGTGTGATTTCACAGAAAATAAGTACAATGAAAGTTAATCCGAAAGTCGCAACAGCAATGGCATAATCACCAAAATATTTAATTGATAGAATTGTTGCAATGGATGAAGCGGCAATGTTCACCAGGTTATTACCGATTAACACCAATGCTAAAAATTTTTCGGGATTTTTAATCATGTCTAAAATCTTTTGGGATGTTTTATCTCCTTTCTGTGCTTTGTGCCTTAATCTGTAACGGTTAATTGACATTACTGCGGTTTCGGTACCTGAGAAAAAGGCGGAAAAAATCAAAAGAAAAAAGAGAAGAATTAGATAAAGAACGGTATCAGACATTTTGATAAAATCCTAGCTTTAAAAATAATCTAATTTTACATCAATGATTCTTAGATTATAATATCAAAAAAACGGAGTTATATATGAACAGAGTCGGCAAATTCATTATTTTTTTTGTAACAAGTATTTTTTTATCCACGATCTTTTATTCTTACACTGTAAATTATATTCTTCCCAAGATTGAATACAATAATAGGGTGAGCTTTAAACTTGCATACCTTAATTATGATGATTATCTTATTATTGCATTTAAAGAGAAAGCAACAGATCGTACTCATAGTCTAGGGAAAAACAGTATTCAAAAATCAAATTATTTAAATGATTATAATTTAGAATTGCCGTATCAATATAATCCTTCACTGTTTTTTTTGTTTGGTGAGTCTCATCCGGTGGATATTGCAATTGCCGATATCAATGTTAATGGTAAACCGGTTGAGGTATCTAAAATAATAGACGGCTTTCATGAAATTGGGTATGAGACGGCGTTAAATGGTTCTGTTGTATACGCTCACAACAAGGAAGGAGTAACTCTAGGGGCTTTAGATATATATAAAATGTCGGATGCTTTTGTTCATATTTCCAGTGAAGAATTGGCGAAATACAATGAGCAGGATCAGTATCTTCGTTTAATGTACTTCATTTTTTTGCTTGTTTTGGTGTCCTTCTTATTTCATTTATTCTGTAAAATTGCCAAACGATATTGGAGTACTGGATTTATTATTGGATATACAGTTGCCATATATTTTGTTTTGTTTTTACTGTCGCTGATCTTGGTTAATGGAAATATTTCTTTTACAGACAATTTGGATACTGTTTCTTATATTATAAAAAATTACTTCTTTATAATATTGTTACCATTAATTGTTTATGTTTGTACTTGTAAGTGTCGCTTTGCATATAGATTAGCCGGATGTATTTTGGTTTTTGCTTTTTTGTTTTTTATAGGTATAGATCATTTTGTTCAGAATGTTTTTGGAACAAGATTTTTATTTGGATATGTAAGTAAATTTGCCGGTAATATAAAAGACGGCGTACCATTTGTTTTAAGTTATATTTCAACTCTTTCTGGATTATATTTTATATTGATGATACTGGCTGCTGTGGCTCTTTTTGCGGCTAAAGTGTCGAATGATCAAAATTTAAAAGTAAGTTATTCTGTTCTTGGAATCTTGTTCGTTGCTTCTTTTTCAGCAATGTTTTTGGGTAATGCAGACGATAAATTCAGGAGCTTTAATACTTTTCAGGTTAATATAAATGGATTGTTCACCGACGGTGATTACCAACGTGAGTATGTTGATTATAAACCATACAGTATCGAGCAGTTGGAATACAAAGAGCGTGAAGGATTGAATTTAAAGAAAAATGTTATCGTTGTATTAGTTGAATCTTTGGGATGTAACAATACATATTTATGTGGTCATGATAAAAATTATTCTCCTTATACAATGGAGTTGGCGCAGAACAATATTTGGTTCCCTAATTATTATTCTAACGCATTTCATACCAACGGCGCTATTTTTGCGTTGACTACGGGCTATACAATGGTTGCTAGCAAAAATTCAGAAAATACTCCATACAATCGAGAATTATATCAATATGACTTAATTAATGAATTTAAAAAGAATGGGTATAAAACAGCGTATTTTTCCCCTGCTTCTCAGATTTTGGGAAAAGATAAACAATTGAAAATGAGTGAATATGATTATGTAAGTTTCAATTCAGATGAATTTTATAATAACAGTAAAAAGGATGGGGTTTTCTTTTCTGCAAACGATGAGGAACTGTTTGCGAAAATTGTGCACGATTTGAAATTGTCTAAAGAGCCTGTGTTTTTTATGACAACCACCATAAGTACCCATACCCCATATATTGTTCCGTGGGGATCTCACAGTATAGAGAAAGCCTATGCATATTCGGATATGGCTCTTAAAAATTTCATTAAAAATTTAGAAAATATTCATTATTTTGACAACGGTATTGTTGTTATTACCGGTGATCATGTTGGCTGGGCAAGTAACAATTATGTTGACTTAAGTTCAGTTGATTCTCTCATGGAACTCCATAAAGTTCCATTGATAGTAATTAATGGAAATGACCATGGGGTGGTTATAGATGATGTAAGTTTTTCCCATACTTCCCTAGGAGTTATGCTGGAATATCTGATGCTTCCGAATTATTATCAGAATAAATACCAAATCAATCCTCTTGTTGATCGAAATTCTAATGAATATGTGTTTCACTATGACGATCAGAAAATTAATACAGTTAATATAAAATATGGCGCTAAGGAGGATGAAATTCTTCTAGATGGTGACCAAACTCGCTTTATGGGTAGCTCATTTACTGAAGACGAACAGAATTTAGCTTTGGGATATTTATCGTGGATTAGAAGATAGCTAATCTCTTATAAATTCAGTTTTATTAACAATCTTTCGGATGTGAGCGAGATTTTTAGGTGAAAAAAAAATTTAAGTCGTTTTTTGTTATAGCTGTATACTCCTTTATATTTTCTTCAATAACGTTTTACTATACTGTAAGTAATGTTATTCCGAATGTATTATATAAAAATATAATTGAATTTAAATTAGCATTCAGCGATGACGATACTTTGGGTTTGCAAAGATTGCCAGTTGAGGACGACGTTGCCAAGGTTTCTACTATATATGTAGAAAAATCAGATATTCTTAAGGATTATCGAACGGAAGTCCCATATGATTACGTGCCTTTTTTTGTGATTTCCTTTGGTGTAACTCATCAGATTAATTTTGCTATTTCTGACATAAAAGTAAATGGGCAGTTAGTTCCGATAGAGTACGCTGCGAAGGCATTGAGAGATTTAGGGCATTACAACGTGGAAGTAAAAGGTAATGAGCTATATGCAAAATATGATGCCAATACAGTTAATCAATTAGACCTATATAGTTTGGCAAAAGATAAATTTGTTTTTATGACCCGGAATGAGGTTCGTTCCAATACTGAGGCTGATGCCAATTTACGCGCGATGTACTATGTGGCACTGGCTGTAGCTTATTATCTATTTTTCAAATTCTTGATAAAGAATATAATTGAACGGAAAAAGTTTGGTTTTTCTCTAGAAGTCCCATTCTATGGTATTTCTTTTATCATTCTTATCTGTTTATCAAATTTAATAATTTATGTAAATGGAATATTAGAAAACATTGAGACATTGTTTTACTTTCTTAAAAATTATCTATTCATTGTTATCATTCCTCTATTAATTTATTTCTTTTCAGTACAAGCAAAATTTGCAGTTCGTTTAATTTTTTTTATAGTGTCATTGGTGTTCCTGCTTATTGTTGGCGTAGATCATTTTGTTCAATCAATATTTGGAACAAGATTATTATTTTCTACGGTAGGTACCTTTACTGGTACCTTGAAGGATGGAATTCCCTTTGTCATTGCGTACATAACTAGTTATTGCGGTTTTTTTTATATTTGTGCAGTTACGATATTTTTTATATTGTTTTGGACAAAAAATGAATTTGTTAAATTGGGAAAAATTAGATTGCTCTTTGTTTCTTTGTTTGCTATAGGCGTTGCGATGATGCTAGTAGTAAATAACAAAGAATCAAATCGCTTTTTTAATACTTTTCAAGTGAATATAACTGGAGGGTGGTTTTCTTCAGGAAATTATAAAAGAGTTTATGAGAATTATAAAAAATATGTTTTTGATGATCTTGGCTATGTTAGTAATAAAGGTTTGGCTCAGAAAAAAAATGTTATTGTGTTGCTAGTCGAATCATTATCCTGCGAAGTTACTTTTTTGTGTGGTAACAAGAATGATTATATGCCTAACTTAAAGCAGTTTGCTTCAGATAATGTGTTTTTTTCTCGTTATTTTTCCAATAGCGTTCACACTAATGGTGCAATCTTTACTATAACTACAGGATTCCCTCTAATATCGGGTAAAGATATGAAGGATGTTTTGCTTAATGAGGATTTTTATTTCAATGATGTAGTAAATAAATTTCACGAAAATGGGTATTTAACCTCATATTATTCTCCCGCTGAGTTTGTAATTGATAAGGACAAGCAACTTGTATTGAGTGATTATGATGTTCTAAGTTCTGCAAATGACTCGTATTATGATGGTTTTGATAAACCTGGTGTTTTTGGGGCTGTAAGTGATGAAAATATGTTTGATAAAATAATATTTGATTTGAAGAAGGTTCAAAACAAACCTGTTTTCATTATGCTTACTACAGTTAGTACACATACTCCTTATATTACTCCGTGGGGATCAAATAATATTGAATCAGCCTTTAACTATACAGATTATGTTGTAACTAAATTTATTAAAAATTTAAATGATATTAATTTTTTTGATAACGGAGTCGTTATTATTACTGGAGACCATCGTGATTGGGGATTTAAAGATTCGGATATATCTAAAAAAATGCAATCAAGAATATCACGAGAGAAAGTTCCGCTAATAATGATAGACGGAATAAATCATAATGTCGTTTGGGATAGAGTTAGTTTTTCGCATTCGTCACTTGCCGTAATGTTAGAATATATGATGCTCCCTACATATGAAAGAAATAAATACCAAATAAATCCTATTGTCGATACAAATGATGAGCTCATTTTATATCAAAATTTGAACAACATGAATGAGGTTATTGTAAAGTATGGTGATAGGGAAGATACTGTAGTGCTAGATGGTGATCAGACGAGATTTGAAGGGACTTTGTTTAACCAATATGAACAGCAACAGATATTGGGATATATATCATGGCTTAAAAGATAGCTATGGGTATATGTTGCCAAAAACTGGATATGAAGGTTTGGTTACATGATCCGACTAATGTCCCAGAATAAAAATACGTTCTTTATATTTTGTTTTGATATTTTGTTTATTTAATTTAAAATCTATTTAGTTTTGATTTTAATATATAGGTATATAAATGTTTGATAGCTTAACTGAAAGATTAACGAAAACGATAAGAAATATAACCGGTAAGTCCAAACTTTCTGAAGATAACATAAAGGACGCGCTTCGAGAAGTTAGAATGGCTTTATTGGAAGCTGATGTTGCATTGCCGGTTGTAAAAGAATTTATCGGAAAGGTCAAGGAAAGAGCTGTTGGTGCAGAAGTCGGCGAAGCTCTTAATCCGACTCAGCAGTTTTTACTGATTGTTAGAGAAGAACTGATCCGCATCATGGGTAACGAGTGCGAGGAGCTTAACCTTAGGATGCAACCTCCTGCAATCGTTTTAATGGCAGGTTTACAGGGTGCTGGTAAAACAACAACTGTAGCTAAACTGTCTAAATATTTAAAAGAAAAAGAAAATAAAAAGGTTATGGTTGTCAGTTGTGACGTATACCGACCTGCTGCAATCAAACAGCTGGAAACTTTAGCTAAAGAAGTTGGTGTAGAATGGTTCCCTAGCACTACGTCACAGAAACCTGTTGATATAGCTTCATCCGCAATTGATGCAGCCAAGAAAGGCTTTTATGATGTTCTTCTGATTGATACCGCCGGCCGTCTTCATGTTGATGATGAGATGATGGAAGAAATTAAGGAACTTCATAATGCGGTTAATCCAGTAGAAACCTTGTTTGTGGTGGATTCCATGACCGGTCAGGATGCAGCCAACACTGCCAAAGCATTTAATGATGCTCTGGATCTCACCGGTGTGATCTTAACAAAAGCAGACGGTGACGCCAGAGGTGGTGCGGCTTTGTCTGTTCGTCAGATTACCGGTAAACCGATTAAATTTATTGGTATCGGTGAAAAAATTGATGGTTTATCTCCATTCTATCCTGATCGTATCGCAGGCAGAATCCTCGGAATGGGTGATGTTTTCGGTTTAATTGATGATATTCAGGCAAATGTCGATAAAGAAAATACTGAAAAGCTTGCTGCAAAGTTAAAGAAGGGAAAAAATTTCAATTTTGTTGATTATTTAAACATTCTGAAGCAGATGAAAAGCATGGGTGGAGTCGCTTCAATAATGGATAAACTTCCAGGTCTAAGCCAGCTTCCTAGTGCAGTTAAAGATCAGGTTAATGATGATAAGTTTAAACATATTGAGGCTATCATTCTTTCTATGACTCCGAAGGAGCGTGAAAATCCAGATTTGATAAAGGGTTCAAGAAAGAAAAGAATTGCGCAGGGATGTGGTCTTGATGTTCACGAGGTAAATGTGATGCTTCGTGAGTTTTCACAGCAGCAGCATGTTATGAAAATGTTGTCATCACAGGGTGGAATGAAAAAAATCATGGGACTTGTGGGTAAATTGAGCAAAATACCAGGTTTTGGCAGGTTTTAATTATGGTTCGACATCTGTAATGATATTGGATGAGCTTGGGTTGTGAACAATTTGAAGCCGTGATTTTGTTTTGTTCTTGACATATTGATATAGAAATAATTTTAGGGAGTTTATGTGATTTTCATAAGCTCCTTTTTTGTTTGAAATTTCGTTATTTTCGGACTGTTTTTGCCTATTTCGATTTCTCTGATTTTTAGTTTGCATTTAATTTATTAACTGTATATAATTGCAAAGTTTATTCGTAACAGTTAGCAAAGCTGTTTCTGCAGAATGCGAAATGATCGTTACGGATTGCGAAGGAGTGGCATAATGCCACATGTTATTAATTTCCTTTAAATAAATAGGTAAATTATGGTAGTTATACGTTTAGCTCGTGCAGGCGCCAAGAAACGTCCTTTTTATCAGATCGTTGTAGCAGACTCACGTCGTGAACACAATGGTAAATTTATTGAACGTGTTGGCTTTTTTAATCCGATTGCCCGTGGTCAGGAAGTTCCTCTGAATATCGATTTAGATCGCGTTGAATACTGGGTTAAAAACGGTGCTCAGCCTTCTGATCGTGTTAAGTATTTAATTAAGACAGCAAAAAGCAATTAATTTAAATAGTGAGTGGCGGATATATGGAAAATCCAGTAGAAGTTGGTAAGTTCGGCGCTGTATTTGGCGTTAATGGCTGGATTAAGGTACATTCGTTCACAGAGCGTTTAGAAAGCATTTTTGAGTATCAGCCTTGGTTTATTAAAGAACAAGGCGAATGGTGCGAGATTCAGATTTCTGAATGGAAACACCATGGAAACGGGTTGATTGTCAAACTGGTTGGTATAGATCAGCGTGAAATTGCCCAACAGAAGACTAACCTTAGTATTTTTGTTGAAGAATCTGTTTTACCGGAATTGCCTGAGGGTGAGTATTATATAAATGATCTTATGGGCGCTACAGTCTATAACGAACAAAATTATAATTTAGGTGAAATAACGGATTTCTTTGAGACAGGTGCTAATGAAGTATTAGTCTTAAAAGCAGAAAAAGACGACCAGTATGGTAAGAAAGAGCGTCTGATTCCTTTGGTGTTTGGTGACATTATTAAGGAGTTTGACAAGGAAAAAAAGACCATGGTTGTTGCTTGGGACCCGGATTTTTAGTTTGTTTGGAATGCAATAATGGTTATAGGAGCTATAACTCTTTTTCCAGAAATGTTTGCTTCGTTGACAAATTATGGGGTAACAGGGAGAGCTTGTAAGAACGGGTTGTTGGATGTCAGATGTTTCAATCCTCGGGATTACGCAACTGACAAATATCAGTCCGTCGATGACCGACCTTTCGGCGGTGGCCCCGGTATGCTGATGATGTACGAAACTTTGAAAAAAGCATTAGTACAGGCCAAGATGGCATTAGGTGAACATACTAAAGTAATTTATATGTCACCTCAGGGGGAAAAGTTAACGCAGAAGGTTGTGCGCAGACTGTCATCTGAAGATGCCCTGATTGTCGTTTCCGGACGATATGAGGGAATAGATGAACGTTTTATTGATGCGTATGTTGATGAAGAAATTTCCATTGGTGATTATGTATTAAGCGGTGGAGAGTTGCCTACAATGGTATTTGTTGATGCATTATCAAGATTAATACCGGGAGTTTTGGGTGACTACTCTAGTGCGGAGCAGGATTCATTTTATGGAGAAATTCTTGATTATCCACAATATACACGTCCCGAAGAAATTGATGGAATGTCAGTTCCTGAAAGTTTAACTTCTGGAAATCATGAAACGATTCGAACCTGGCGGTTGGAACAGTCATTGGGCCGTACCTTTACCAAAAGACCGGATTTATTAAAAACCCTAGCTCTGACTGATGAGCAGGAATTTTTTCTTGCGAAATATATCCAGTCTAACGACTGTCAAAAGTAAGAGTGTTTTCAGTTTATTCTAGGTAAGGAAATAGAAATGAATATTATTGAACAGTTAGAAAAAGAACAGTTACGTACAGATCTTCCTAATTTTGCTCCAGGTGATACTGTTAAAGTACAGATCAAGGTAAAAGAAGGAGATAAAGAGCGTTTACAGGCTTTTGAAGGTGTTGTAATTGCTAAAAGAAATCGTGGTATCAACTCTGCTTTTACTGTTAGAAAAATTTCTAACGGTGAGGGTGTAGAAAGAGTTTTCCAAACCCACAGCCCTATTATTGCATCACTTCAGGTGTTAAGACGCGGTGATGTTCGCAGAGCTAAATTGTATTATTTACGCCAGAGATCTGGTAAATCTGCAAGAATCAAAGAAAAACTTAACTAGTATTTTACGTTTTTTTCTTTGGAGGGGGACTTTTCTGTAGTCCCCTTTTTTGTTTGATGTTTAATAAAAAAAAAGATCAGAAAATTCTGATCTTTTTTTATGCCTCAATAAATAAAAAAATTATTTAGCAGGTTTTTTCAAATTCTTTGTTAAATCTACAACTGAATTTTCGCCACCGAATGGGTTAGGTGCATAATAGTCAGCATCCCAGTCGTTATCGTAAACTTCAATGCCATCCTTTAATACTAAACGGAATCTATACTGAAATTCCTTCTGTTCTGTATCTTCATCGAATTCGACATCTACCTTAAAATCGCCTTTTTTCTGCTTGGTAAGCTTAATAGGATCCCAACCATTGTGTTCGCATAATAAGAAAATGCTTTCTGCATCCTGAGCTGCTTTTTCTTCAACTCTGAAAGTAACCTTGATTTTTTTTGATGTCTTATTATATTTTTTTACTACTGACATTTTATCTCCCATGGGTATTAAAAATTAGAATAAAAAATAATCTTTTTTAATTTTACACTTTTTTTTTCAAAAATCAAAAAAAAATTTTTTTTGTAAAATTTTTTTGGTAAATGAAGATCTTAAATAGAAACCTCTCGGTCTAGTTTTTATTAATTGTCCGTTTTTTCCAATGGCGTCGGTTAATATTTTTCCGTTTGCGGCTTTAGGTCTTATTTGCAAAGCAATCCCGTCTCTTGCAGTAATGTCTTCAATATAACCGGTGGAAATTTTTTCCATATGTTCTTCCCAATCCTGTTTTAAAACGGATAATTCATCGCCTGCCGGACTCCACAGAAATGGTGTAAAAATAATTTTTTCTGATATCGGAATGTTTTTTCTTCCATCAAATGGGATCCATAAAACCTTGCTCATCTTATTGTAAAAGTTTGATTCAAAAAAAGTTTTTGTACCTGAACCAAGTAAAGGAACGATGCACACATAAGTGCTTTCACTAGGTGTTAGATTTTCTGCTATGGGAATACTTTTAAGCTCGATTTTCAGTTCTGAAAAATCCTGTGTCGGGGTATTTCCTGCGTTTGCACCTAATACTGCCTCAAAAAAGATTCCAAGCCACCCTTTTGCGTGTACGTTATCTGACGGAATTTTTAAATTATATACAGACGCTACTTCTTTTACTTTTTTCCCCGCAATGTTGTATGCTCGGGTCATTAGTTCGTCTTCAGAACCGGGAGTGGTTATAAGTGTCATATGCAAATTAAAGATCTGAAAATTTTTTTTAGTTTAGATTTTTTGAAGAATGGGATCAACTGTGATCATTTCTTTATGTGATATTTGTGACATTGGGCTTTTGAATTAAATTAGGGTTTCAAAATAATGTAGTATAATAAACTGTTTATTATATTCAGTGGATAAAAAATTGATAGATCAAGAAGGTTATCGTCTTAATGTTGGTATAGTAATTTGTAATTCTTCCGGTCAGGTTCTGTGGGCCAGGAGAGTCGGGCAGAATACCTGGCAGTTCCCGCAGGGTGGGCTGGATAACAGTGAAAGTGCCGAGCAGGCAATGTACAGAGAACTATACGAAGAACTGGGGCTTAAACCTGGTGATGTTAGACTGATAGCACAATCAAAATACTGGCTTAAATATAAGTTGCCGCGCCGGCTAATCAGAAAAGATTTACTTCCGTTGTGCGTAGGACAGAAGCAGAAATGGTTTCTTCTAAAAATAGAAGATAACAGAGAAGCGAATATTTCTTTCGATAAGTATCAGCATGCTGAGTTTGATGGATGGCGCTGGGTAAGTTACTGGTATCCAGTCCGTCAGGTTATTTCATTTAAAAAAGATGTTTACAGACGTGTCTTAAAAGAATTTTCGTATTACGTACTGGCTCCAGGTTGCAGTAGTGTGACTAAGCAGAATAAATTTAAACCAAGGAGATTTAAGTGTTAACAATATTGAGAAAAATTGTTGAGAGTGTATCATCGGCTGAATCTTTAACGTTGGCCATGCAGAATCTGGTAATGAAAACAAAGGAAGCTCTTGGTGTTGACTGTTGTTCTGTTTATATAAAAGATCAGGCCAGTAATATGTTGCAGCTGATCGCAACAGACGGACTGGATACTAAAGCCGTAGGAACTTTAACTCTCGGATTTGACGAAGGGGTAGTTGGTCTTGTCGCAAGAAATCTCGAAATGATTAATCTGGCAGATGCCTCCAATAATCCGAATTTCAAATTTATTCCAGGCCTAGGTGAGGAATTGTTCCATTCATTTCTGGGAGTTCCGATCGTTGATCAGAGTATACTCCTCGGGGTACTGGTTATTCAGCAGAAAACTCCGAGAAAATTTGATGAAATAGATGAATCATTTATGGTTATGCTTGCAGCGCAACTCGCCGGAAAATTTCTTGAAGCAAATTTGAAAAAGGAAATGGCGATGCTGGGAAAGAGTGTAAGCAAGACGGTCAGCGGACTTCCTGTTTCCAAAGGTCTTGCCCAGGCTCAGGCTTTTGTGCTCCGACCTCCTCTTTTGCTGGAAAGTATAGAGATCAAAAAGTGTGAAGATCCGTCCATTCAATATGAATTGTTTCATCAGGCGATGTTGCAGGTTCAGCTGGAACTTGATCGGTTGATGTTGAAATTAAACCAGTCAGCAGGCTCTCCAAATTCCAAAATTTTTGAAATATACAATATGATTTTAAATGATCGTTCTTTTGTTGATGAAATAGATCAGAAAATCATGGGTGATTCGTTATATGCAACTGCAGCTGTAAAACTTGTATGTGAGAAATACATAAACAAGTTTAAAGAAATGGAAGATCCATATTTTAAAGACAGGGCAGCTGACGTGAAGGATGTGGCTCAGCGGCTGCTTTCCAAGCTGGCACACAGCCAGGTTGAGTTTTTTGATTTCTCCAAGCCAGTGATCCTTGTTGCAGATGAAGTTACTGCCTCTTTGCTGGTAGAAATTCCAAGAACCAGTTTAAAGGGGGTGATTTCATGCAAGGGCTCTGTTAATTCTCATGCGGCGATCCTTGCACGAAACATGGGAGTGCCTGCCATTATGAATATAGGCGAGTCGATAGATGAATTTGATGATCACTATATTGTAATGGACGGAACTTCAGGAAAGATCATTATTGAACCGGATAATGCAATCAGGGAAGAGTACAAACAGCTTATTGAAACAGAAAATAACATAAGGGAAATTGCCGAAAAGGAACTGTATGATTCTGTAGTCACTCTTGATAATCAGAAAATATCGGTGGAACTTAATGCCGGTATGAATCTTGATTTTGAAACAAAAGGAAATTTTGTTGATGGTGTCGGCCTGTACCGCACTGAAATTTCTTTTATGCTGCAGGATAATGTTCTTACCGAGCAGGAACAGATCAATAATTACAGAAATTTTCTTATATCCTTTAAAGACGTTCCAGTGTGTATGAGAACACTGGATATAGGCGGTGACAAACAGTTGTCGTATTTGAAAATTCATGAAGCCAATCCTGCACTGGGATGGCGCGGTGTTCGACTCATGCTGGATAACCGGCCTCTTTTTATGACACAGTTTAAAGCTATGTTGAAGGCTAATATCGGGCTTGGAAATTTGAAAATTATGATCCCAATGATTTCTTCATCTAAAGAAATTGAAGAAACCAGGCAAATGCTTGATTTGGCTTATAATGAAGTTAAAGAGGAAATGGGACTCACAGATGAGCAGTTATGCTATCCGAAATTCGGAGCCATGATCGAAGTTCCTTCGGCTGTCATGCTGTTGGAGGAACTGAGCCGGACAGCAGATTTTTATTCCATCGGAACGAATGATCTTACCCAGTATATTCTCGCAGTTGATAGAAACAATCAGAAGGTTGCTCACTGCTATGATCCATATCATCCTGCAGTTCTCCGCACACTGGATTACATATTTAAGGAGTGCCAGAGATTAGATAAGCCTGTGTCAATCTGCGGTGAAATGGCAGGGGATTATTTGGGTATTCTGATATTGCTGGCCATCGGGTATAGAACTTTCAGTATGAATCTGAGCAGTATTGCAAGGATTAAGTACCTGCTGAGAAGAATAGATGTATCAAAAATTAAGCAGATAATAGATGATGCAGGACTTACAAATATTGAAAAAATTAAGACCAATTTGAAAAACTATATCAGTGAGCAGAATCTGACAAGATTTTATTTTGAATAAGAAAGTTGAGAGAAAAGTAATGAAGCAGTATTTAGAATTAATGAAAAAAATTTTGGATGAAGGTGCGCAGAAAAGTGATCGTACCGGTACGGGTACGCTGTCTTTATTTGGACATCAGATGAGATTTAATCTTGCTGAAGGGTTTCCTCTGGTGACAACCAAGAAGTGCCATCTTAAATCAATAATCTATGAACTGCTTTGGTTTCTTAACGGTGATACCAACATAAAATATTTAAAAGATCACGGAGTCAGTATCTGGGATGAGTGGGCCGATGAAAATGGAGAACTGGGGCCGATATACGGTCACCAGTGGAGATCCTGGAAGTCTGCTGACGGGATTGTGGTAGATCAGATTAGTAATGCGGTTCGTGATATAAAGAACAATCCTGATTCCAGACGAATCATCGTTTCTGCCTGGAATGCCGGAGAAATTGATAAGATGGCATTAGCTCCTTGTCATGCTCTTTTCCAGTTTTATGTAGTCAATAACAAATTATCTTGCCAGTTATATCAGCGAAGCTGTGATGTCTTTCTTGGTGTTCCTTTCAATATTGCCAGTTATGCTCTTCTTACTCATATGATGGCGCAGCAGTGCGATCTTGATGTTGGTGATTTTGTTTGGACCGGCGGAGATGTGCACTTATATTCAAATCACCTGGAACAGGCAAAACTTCAGCTTTCAAGAACACCAAGGGAATTGCCGGTTTTAAAAATTAAACGTAAGCCATCATCAATTTTTGAATATCAATACGAGGATTTTGAAATCGAAAATTATGATCCTTATCCTGCTATCAAAGCTCCGGTTGCCGTTTAGCAGAATTGTCTGTGAAACGAGAAAATGAATTTTTTATTTTGTGTGTGAATTTGTAATGTATACTGAATTGGAATTAAATCGTATTAAATGGCAGTGTCGTCGAGGAATGAAGGAACTGGATCTTATGGTCCAAACCTTTTTTGATAATGAGTTTCTGAAGTTGTCTGATGATGATCAGAAAATTTTTGTTAAACTTCTGGATGAATCGGATTTGAATTTATTCAGATGGTTGCTGAGAGGTGAAACTCCGGCAACTGATGACTTTAAGCATATTATCGATATTATGGTTGAAGCGCACGATAAACTGCAGGAACAGACTAATTCATAAATGTGGTCACCTGTGTTCCGCAGTTAACGGAGTATAAAAAATTACGATAGCACAGTCGCACCAATGGTTTAGTGCGATTTGGGTTACCGTAATTTTATGGTGCTCAATTAAGCACTAACAGAGCATTTTAGTTGTTCTATCTGATCTTTAGATCGGTTCATCGATTTGATTTTAAAAATCTTTCGTAATTCCTCCATAGTAGAAACATTTGGCATTTTTACTCCAGTCAGGAGTTCAAATAAAAATTCAGGTTCTACTACCGATGTTGTATTTTCTTCTTTTACTTTTCGTAATCCGTTTGTCAGGTTAAATTCCTTCGATTTCAGATATACGCAGTGATTGTCATCGCGGTAAAGAGTCAGTACAGTCAATGCGTTCATTATTTCTTTTAATTTGCCAGCTGTAATTGAACATTCCTTTTCGGCGGCTTTTTTCTGAATGAGTCTCACCATTATTAAGGCCACAATGCATAAAAGAACATGACCTGTTACGCTGTCTCTGTCCCTGACAAACAGAGGCCTGATTTCAAATTCGCTTTTCATAATTCTGAAGCATTCTTCTATTTGAACAAGATGATGATAAAGAGAACTTACGTAATCAGCGTTCATCGCTTCTTCAGAACCTGGAGGTGGTTGAAAGAGGATAGCAGCAAAGCCCGCACACTCACGTCTTTTTTCGATTTTTTTGTCGTTCAGTGCAACAGCTATGCAAGGTTCAGAATTTTTTGCCTTTGTTTCTTTGGTTTTAGATTTACCTTTGGTTTTCTGTTTTTCGTCATTGGTGGCATTGTTGTCAGAGGTATTTGATGCACCGTCTGTCTGATCAGATTGTCCGGAGGTTGATTGATTTTGTGCAGTATTTGCCTTTATTTCATCAGAAGTGATCACAAACTGTTTCCAACCGTTTTTGATCAAATTGATTTGTGCATTTCGTTCAATGGCGGCTTTAGCCTGAAGAATATTCTCCTCCAATGTTGATAAATCTCTGTTCTTCCTGGTTTCACTGAACGTAATCATCATGTTGCAGTCAATGGAGTACTTGTTGGAAATCCATTTACCATTCTCAAACTTTCGTTCGTACTTAACATTTTGATACGGGATAATTTTGTAAAGGAAACTGGTTTCGTTTCCTGCTTCATCCTTTACTTTTGAGAATGTTGTCAAATCCAACTCACTCTTTCTGATTTTATCAGTGAAGGTTAGCGCTGATTTCGCTACAGCAAAACCAAGCCCCTCCTTGAGCAGCATATCAAGATTTTTAGTGCCGTTTAGCGCACTGTCTGCTACCAGCACCGCATTTTTTATATTGTATTTTTCCTTGAGCCTTTTTATTGATTCCACCATCGTCGATGCTTCAGCCTGATTACCTGCATAAATTTGAAAATCTATAGGAATTGCATGTTCATCAATAACCAGTGATATGGAAATCAGAGGGAGATCAAATCGCTTCTCTTTACTGACCCCGTGCATTCGCAAAGGCTCTCCTAAACTTTCTATGAGTTCCTCCAGCATCAGGCTGTATTCCGGCGATTCATTAATCACCGTGTTCAAATCACGGTCTGATAAATTTTGAAAATCCGAATTTTCTTTCCTGAGTATCCGCCGTAGTATACGTAGTCCTTTTTTTCGGTTCCAGTAAACATCATTGCATGGTGTTTCAAAATAGCAATTTGTACAATCGTAAAAAAGAAGTGATTTTTCTCTTGGAATTACTTCTCCAACTCTGTTGGAAAGATGTTTCATTATGCTATCTTTGTATTTGGATAGAAAATGCAGGCATCGATAAATATCGTCCGTTGTATCCTGAAAGTACTATCCCAATTAGTGGCTAGCAAAATCATTGTTTAAAAACAAATCGAATAAATTATATTTTAAACAATAGTTCTTTAAAATTATTTAAAAATGCGACTTTGTTCGCATATTTTTATATTATTTAACTAGCTACCATGCTATAATATAGTAGCCAGTTAAATAATATAAGGAATTCTTCTATGGCCAGACCAATAGTTGGGGATGTAAGAATCAAACAGGAACGCCGACACCTGAATAATGGTAGGGTTTACGTGTACGAACGAGTTGTAAAGTATGATCCAGAAACCCGCAGGAATATAACCTTACAGAGAAAGCTTCTTGGTATAGAAGATCCTGAAACAGGGAAGATAATCCCAACCAAACCTAAACGTGTTATCAGTACAAAAACTGGCAATTCAGAGGACAACGACACTATACAGAGAAAAAAAATTGGTGTTACATCACTTTTGGAATGGGTAGGAAAAGCATCGGGTATTGATGAGGATTTGAAAGTAGCCTTCGGAGACGACAATGATACTGCAAACAAGTGTATAAATATCGCGAGGTATTGGGTTGCCACGAACGGCGAGACCTTGCCAAATATGCGTACCTGGCAGATTAAGCATGCTATTGCCGAGGACGAATTGATTACTGAAAATCTTTACAAACAGGTTTTCGACACACTGGGACAAAATGAAAGCTATGTGCAGAACTATTTTAAGTGCAGGTGCAATGGACTGGAAAAAAGATCTGTAATAGCGATTGACAGTACCACTACATCCACATACTCTCAACAGCTGGATGCGGCACGATACGGCTTCAACAAGCAGGATGACAGTCTGCCGACGATAAAAACACTGACACTTTATTCGCTGGATGCACACCAGCCACTTGCTTTTTATCATCAGCCGGGAAACATACCTGACATTATTTCAATCAAGAATGCATTGCGGGAATTGAGTTACCTGAATATCAGCAAACCTCTGATCGTTTCCGATAATGGTTTTTATTCTCTCGATAACATCACCGCATTCATATTCGAACGCATGCGTTTTCTCACTAGAGTAACTCTGCGGGACGGGGCGTGGTTGAAAAAAATTGTAGATGAACATTTGAATGAACTCGACCTTTTTTCCAATCAGCTTGACAGTGATGCGAATATTCAAGGTGTCTCAATATGCTTTGAACACAATTTTGAACGTCTCTGCAAGTACAATACGGAAGGTCATAAGGCCGGAGAGAAAATTACTGTTATCAAAAAACTTCATCTGCACATCTACCGGCTCAGAGAGAACAAACACCAGGAGGAGAAACTGTTTGCGTCTCAACTGGCAGATATAAAAGCACATCTTTTTGCAGAAGATGAATTAACCCCGGCCGCACAGAAAATCGCAGATGAATGTTTTATAGTCACCAAATCAAGGGGTAAAATATCAGTAACTCCAAATCAGGATGGATGCCTGAAGAGATCTAGATATTTTGGATTACTCCTTCTGCTGACCAATGATGAAAAGTACAAGGAGTCTGCTCTGGCAATATACAGAAAGCGTGAACACATTGAGGATCACTACGAAAAACTCAAAAATATTGCGGATGGCAGCAAGCCTAGAGTATGTGATGACTGGAGGTTTAAAGGCAGACAGTTTGTCCAGTTTGTAAGTCTCGGATATTTTGATTTTCTTTACAAAAAGATCAAAACATTGAAACAAACACTTGGTCAGGTTACAGGAGATCCAGTGCATGATCTCAGTGACAATCTCAAATTGGAAAAAAAGGTAAAATCATGGTTAGAGAATAAGTCTCTACATGAGATTTTTGAATGGTTCGATTGTGTTGAATCTGTAAATCTGCATGGAGGTAAACATCCACATGTGCGATTGATTACAGAACAGATAAAACGAGATAAAAAGTTTTTGGAAGTTATTGGTTATAGCGGGATCTTAACCAAGAATTAGCATAATCCGTGCCATTAGTATTTTTAAATTTACTAGCCACTAAGGCTAGTACTTTCAGGTTGTATAGCTACTCATCGGATCACCTAGAAATCTCGGACTGTGCTCCTTCCCGGCAAGATAAGACATAGGGGAGACTATCTTCAATGCTGCAAAGTATAAGGCAATATCAGAGGCATTGTATTCAAACTCCAATCCTTCCTGCTTTTTAAGATGATCAAAAAATCTGGTCATTAGCAGGTCTTCTTTCCATAACTTTCGGAGAATGAGATGAGACAGGTTCTGAGGATATAAACCATTGAAATTTTTTAGAATGTCATCTGTCGAGGTTATGTTCTCAGAAAAAAATGAACTGATAGTCGAATCCTTCTCTGTTTGAAATTTTTCTTTGCTCTTTCCGTACTTTTCTACTAATTCTGCATACTTTTCTGGGTTCTTTTCGATAAACTCGTCGGATTTGCCAAAGTTTTGGATAATTTTCTTTTTTACCTTCTTTGTCTCAGGATCATAAACAGACTCCATAAGATAAAGGTATCTACCTCCACCTGCTTTTTTGATAGTCAGAAACATAAGAACCTCGGCAAGAAATGTGTAACAACTTAAGAGGTATTATACCACATATAGCACCATATAGCACCATATAAATACGGTAATTTTTAAAAAATCAAAAAAAGTGCAGAACCTTGATATTTAAGGCCTGCACGAGAGGAAGATTATGAAAATTTAGCGTTTAGACTGCGGAACACAGGTCTTAATTATTTCTTCCCTGTGAAAACTAAGTGTTTGTTAGTTTTTTAACCTACTTCTCCATCATTATAGTAAGTGTTGTAGAAAGTTTCATAGGTTAAAGTCTGGTAGTACTTTGACCATTCATAGCCCATGCCGGTAATAATTTGAGCAAAGGTTTTTGTAAGACCAGAGATCTTAAACTCCTTTGTACTCTTGCTGAAAATCAGGTTTATGTTTGAGTTGTCGGTATACTGCTTAAGTCTAAGCAGTGTCGGAACAGCAAGGTTTCTTCTGTGATCCGGTGCCGGCATAGGAATGTTATTTTCCTTCATAGCTACTTTCATCAGGTACTCTGTTGTTGCAAATGTCAACAGAGCTACCGAAAGGATCCACATAAGAGCCTGGATCCTGTGAGGTGTTTTTAGGTAAATAGCATCAAGAAAAATTCTTTATCGGGCAAACTTTTATACACATTTCACATCTCACGCACTTTTCCTCATCTATTACAGGATAATCAAAACCCTCTTCGTCGGGTTGCATAGTTATTGCGGAGCGTGGACAGATAGAGTAGCATGCGGAACATCCGCAACAAAGCTCTTTGCGAGCGTATAGTACTGGGATTGGTTTCATAGTTTTATACCTTCTTTTTATTATACTGGACTTGTCAAGTAGACGGAATGGATTATTGTTGCGTGTGGATTATCTAGCCAACTCATCGAGTTTTGCCTTAATATCATTCAAATTGAATGAATACACCCATTTTGCACCAATTCCATATGCTTCACTTGGTACGTCATAGCTACGGTCAAGCATAACCACAACCAGACCATTACCCTTTTCAGCATTCTTTGCAATTTCGTATGCTTGCCAATTTCTATAACCAATCTCTTTGTGGTCAGGATGCTCATCATCAGAATGTTTTCCTATTATTGCGACCATGTAGTTTGCTTCACCGATTTTTCTGCTAAGTACATTCTTTATGGTAGCAACAGATTCAGTTTGTATTTCACTTGGAGTACAGTTATTAATCGAGAAACCAATATTGGGATTTTTATTCCAAGCTTCTAAAAGAAAATAGTAATTCTTATCATGTTCATAATCAAATGAACAAACAACTTTTTTACTTGCCATAATTTATACCTCTTTCAAAATCTTCCTAAGTAATTTTGATATTTTATCCACAAATGGAATATATTTCTTGCACCAACCTGTAATCTTGTCATGTATCTCAAAGAAATAAAACCATGTAATGATTGATACCGCAATGCATATAGCAGTATCACAAATCAATCCAACGGTCACATACATTCCACTTTTCCATTCTGCAACAATATGTACAATATTTATAGAGAAAAATAAAATTGGCGAAAACATCTTATAAAACAGATCTATAAAGTTCAGCACCATTGGATAGTTGTTACTGTAGTTATCCCCTTCTCTTGAAAAAATCGGCTCATTTATCTCTGCTGCAATTCTTTTTTCGAGCTTGTCAAGATAGTCATATTGGCGTTCAACATATAACATATCCTGACAATATCTAACCATTGTGTAAGTTATCAATATCCACAATAGTGTTTGAATGACACCTAATCCAAACGATACATTTATCGAAAACTGAGCATTTATACCAGAGTTAAATACTTCCACAGCTTGATCCGGCTTTATCAGTAGCATGAATGAAACGGCTTCCAATACACACAATAAAACAAAAGAATGATTTCTCCTGTTCTGTGCCGCTTTGCTCAATTCAAAGGATTCTTTGTAATGATCATAATAGATGTCTAATAAATCTTTGTTCAATAATTGTTATCTCCTATAATTTCTGTTTGTGGAATGCCACTAATCCACTAAATTAGCATCATACTTAATAGTTTGTAATTCGACAATGTGAGCTTATTTTCCTGCTTACTTGCCAAGAAGTTTCTTGATTAGGCGTTTGGCTTTTCCGGCGATTTTTCTGCTAAACATCATATCCCTCACCTCATCAAAGCCTAGAACAACATTTATAAGTTTTGATAAAGTGAGGAGAATGATTTTATTTCACTCTCCTCCGCTTTATTAATCCAATGTCTTCAAATACTCCATAAAGTTAATCTTGTTCTCAAGTGCTGTAGTTGTAGGTCTACCTAAATCATCTCTTGCACCGATAGAACATTTAACTTCAATCATACTAAGTTCATTTCTCGCTTTAGCAGCTTCTAATTCAGCATCTAATGCTTCAAAAGTATCTACGCTTACCGCATTTGGATAACCACATGCCTTTGCAATTGCTACAAGATCAATGTTTGCAGCTACAGTAGGCATACCACCGACTGTTTCATGAGCACCATTATTGATAATCACATGAATCATATTCTTTGGAGCATTTGCACCAAGAACCGCCATTGACCCCATGTGCATAAGAACAGCACCATCTCCATCTACGCACCAGATTCTTGTGTTTGGCTTGTTGATGGCAACACCAAGTGCAATAGACGAACTGTGGCCCATTGATCCAACAGTTAAGAAATCATATTTGTGGCACTGTACATTAGCGACACGTGTTTCAAAAAGCTCACGGCTTGCCTTACCAGTTGTGCTTACAATTGGATCTTCACCAGATGCTTTTACAATGTGCTGAATGATTTCTTCACGAACCATCGTATTGTCATTTGCATACTTTACTTTTCCATCATAAGAGATTGCGCCCTTTCTGATGACAAAAGCAACATTTTTGCCCTTAGCAAGCACTTCTCTAAAGTCAGCCATAACAGCTTCAACTTCTTCATCAGTAGTCTCTTTACCAATAGCAAAAGTCTTGATGTCCATATCCTCAAGGAGTTTAATTGTTACTTCACCCTGATAGATATGCTGTGGTTCATCATGCAATCCAGGTTCACCACGCCAACCTACAATAAACACGGTAGGAATTGCATAAACCTTATCATTTAAAAGAGAAGCAACCGGATTTATGATATTGCCTTCACCAGAGTTCTGCATATATACATATATGGACACCTCCCGATTTGCAAGAACTTTTTTCATAAATTTGACAAGTTGGAATGCTTTCATATATCCGAGCTACTTGTGATCAACGTTTGATCTGCTCCAAATGATATTCGCGAC
>JAEEGH010006580.1_pt1 | contig 28355 bp, 25 predicted proteins | sample 9134181 | NCBI WGS metagenome assembly JAEEGH01 (sample SAMN16246544, study PRJNA631951) | gut metagenome | biome: gut microbiome; feature: rumen; material: DP-attached | host: Bos | place: Iran: Karaj | collected 2018-10 | reverse complement strand
GGTAGTAGTGAGGCTCCTGGTCAGTACAACGACGAAGAGGACGAAGAGGACTGGGAGGACGACGGCAAGGCGTCGCGTAACGGAAGAAGAGGTTATTAACTCTGATAGAAAAGGAAAAGGGAGTCGCGAATTGCGACTCCCTTTACTTTTCCAGACCCGTTGAGCGAACCAGCGGGCGCTGTTCACTGCTTCTTCATGTCGAAGCCGATGCGGATGCCGTCGTAGTTCTTGCTGATTTCGCTGAACTTACGGGTGGTCTCGTCGCTGCTGAAGGCAGTGAGGGTACGCAGGACGGAGAGGAGGACCTTCGACTCGAAGAGCAGGGAGATGCCGCCATACTCACGCTTGGCGTAGCAGTTGACGTTGAAAAGCCAGCCCTGCAGGGTGAGCTTGGCGTTTTCCTCGTCGAAGGTGTATTTGCCTGAGAACTTCTTGCCGTCAACGGAAACGCTGTAGTTGCCGTTGGCATCGAAAATGGCGTAGGTGTTGGAGGAGGTGATGCCCACCTTGTCGTAGTAAGGCTTAATCTCGCCCTCAATCTTGGTGGCTGCCACTTCGCCTCCGGCCTTTGCCAAGAGGTCCTTGCTGGTGAAGGCGATGCCAGGCCCGTTGTAGCTCCAGGTGCCAACAAGTCCGCGTGCGGTGACCTTGTCGAGTCCGATAACACTGGTGAAGGCGTTGGCAATGGTGCCTCCGCTGAAAATGGTAGAGAGCGTGGAGCTGTTACAAGCTACGAACGCTGCTGTTACGGCGAGAATGCCGAGTGAAAGTGATAATACTTTAAGCTTTTTCATTGTTTTGCTTTTATTTTCGCCGCAAAGATATAAGAAAAAGTGAAGAGTGAAAAGTGAAGAGTGAAGAATTTGCTACTGCTTAACCTTTTTTACCTTTTTGCCTTTTATCCTTTTTGTCTTTTTTTCGTACTTTTGCAGCGTGATAGAGTGAAATATCGTATGAAAACAATCATCAATATACTTTTCGCGCTGTTGCTGCTGCCCCTCGGCGTGTGGGGACAGGCACGTCAGTACGAGGTGAATGACCACGGCAAGCGGGCCATTCGCGCCGACCAGGACGTGAAGATATCGCGTCCCGACTTGGTGAAGAAGAAGGGTAACTGCTTTATCCTGATGTCGAAGAAAGACTTTTACCTGTATGTCTATGAGGCACAGGGCAAAGATACGGTGATGGTGGCAAGGTACGATGCCTGCTTCTCGCTGAACAAGGGGCAGAAGCAGCGCAAGGGCGACATGCGAACGCCCCACTGCACGATGAAGAAGCCGTTTAAGATTACGCAGATTGTGGATGCGTCGAAGTGGAAGCATGACTTTGGCGACGGGCGCGGTCAGATTTTGAGCTACGGCCACTGGTTTATGCGGCTGCAGACTCCTGGCAGCAAGGGCATCGGCATTCACGGCAGCACGAACAACCGCGAGAGTGTGCCTGGGCGTGCCAGCGAGGGCTGCATCCGTCTGCTGGATGAGGACATCATCGACCTGTATAAGAACTACGCCTTTGTGGGCATGAAGGTGGTGATCAAGGCAGAGGACGTGGGTGACCTGCCGTTTGAAACGAGGGCGATGGAGCGGCAGCAGATAAAGCGGAAGCGGAATTTCTGAGGAGAACCCCGCCGGCAAAACCGGCGGACACATTATAAAGAGTTATGGCATTAAACTATATTTGGATTGCGCTGTTTACGATTGGCGTCATAGTGGGCGTCGTGAAACTGGTATTCTTGCAGGACTACGAGGCCCTGCCGGAGATGATGGACTCGACCTTCAAGATGTCGAACACGGCATTCGAGATGACGCTGGGTCTGACAGGTACGCTGACGCTGTGGATGGGTATCCTGAAGATTGGCGAGGACAGCGGACTGGTAGATAAGCTGGCCCGTCTGCTGAGTCCTGTGCTGACGAAGCTGTTTCCTGAGATTCCTAAGAATCATCCGGCGCTGGGCAGCATCTTCATGAATGTGTCGGCCAACATGCTGGGTCTGGACAATGCGGCGACACCCGTGGGCCTGAAGGCCATGCAGGAGCTGCAGAGCATCAACGAGAAGAAGGACACGGCATCGAACTCAATGATTATGTTTCTGGTGCTGAACACCAGCGGACTGACCATTATACCCGTGTCAATCATGGCCTACCGCTCGAAGTTTGGAGCCGCCGACCCTGCCGATGTGTTCATTCCGCTGCTGCTGACCACGATGTGCTCTACGCTGGTGGGTCTGCTGACGGTGTCGCTCTACCAGCGCATCAACCTGTTTCAGAAGAATATCCTTATCTTGATAGGCAGCATCGCCCTGTTGGTGGCTGCGCTGTTTACGGCTATCTCGGGTATGGACAACGAGCAGATGCAGCACTTCTGCCGTCTGCTGACGGCTTGTCTCATACTGGGCACCATCCTGCTGTTTATCTATTCTGGCGTGCATAAGAAGCTGAATGTCTATAACTCTTTCATTGAAGGTGCCAAGGGAGGTTTCCATGTGGCTGTAAGCCTGATTCCTTATTGTGTGGCCATTCTGGCTGCTGTCGGCGTGTTCCGTGCATCGGGTGCGCTGCAGATGATTCAGGACGGGCTGACGTGGTGCGTGGAGTGGTGCGGACTGAACAGCGACTTTGTGGGAGCTGTTCCTGTGGCGCTGATGAAGCCGCTGAACGGTGCGGGTGCGCGTGGCATGATGCTGGAGTGCTTCGAGTCGTTCGGGCCGGATTCGTTCGTGGGGCACTTGGCCAGTGTGCTGCAGGGAAGTACGGACACCACGTTCTACATTCTGGCGATTTACTTCGGCAGCGTGGGGATTAAGAAGTACCGCTATAGCGTGGCGTGCGGCCTGATGGCCGACGTGGCGGGTATGGTGGCGGCGGTGTTCTTCAGTTATTTCTTCTTCGGGTAGATTCCGGCGGGAGAACCGCCGGACGCTGTTGAAGGGCGGAGAACCGCCGGCAAAACCGGCGGGCACACTCACGGAGCAATGGCAGCAGGAAAAACGGCGGGCACACTCACGGAGCGAAAGGTGCTCACGGGAACCGCGGCAGGCGCACCTTTAAGCAATAATCTTTGCTTTTTTGCGTTAATATAGGGTATGCAATGGACGGATAGGATACGACAGGTAAAGATTCTGCTGGTGGTGATGGCTGTAGTGATAGCCTTCGCCTCGCTCTTTATCTCCCATCTGCTGGTGCAGGACCTCCTGGATGAGGAACGTGCGAAGATGCAGGTATGGGCGGATGCCATGCATGCCATCAATGAGGCTGGTCCTGATGACGACATGTCGCTGGCGTTCAGCGTCATCAAGAGCAACAGCACCATTCCCGTGGTTGTGATGAGCAGTAGTAACGAGGTGTTTGACTACAGTAACATCGACATTGAGGGAAAGGACACCGCCGCATACCTGAAGGATTTTGGAGAGCGTATGCAAAGGGCGGACAACTGCATCAAAATAGCCTACGGCGACTCTACCGACTACGAGCTGGTATGCTACGACGAGAGCGTCATGCTGAAACGCCTGTCGGCATGGCCCTACGTGCAGTTGGGCATTGTGCTGATCTTCGTTGTGGTAGCTATCTTTGCGCTGCTGTCGTCGAAGCGGGCCGAGCAGAACAAGGTATGGGTAGGCCTGTCGAAGGAGACGGCCCACCAGCTGGGCACGCCCATCTCCAGCCTGATGGCGTGGACGGAGATGCTGAAAGAGACCTATCCCGATGACGAGATGATACCTGAGATGTCGCAAGACGTGAAGCGTCTGGAGCGTATTGCCGAGCGTTTCTCGAAGATTGGTTCGCTGCCTGAGCCCGTGGAGGCATCGATGAACGAGGTGCTGGAGCATGTCATCAGCTATATGGACCGCCGTACATCGAACAAAGTGAAGATTCTGCGCCGCTTTCCTGACCACGAGGTGATTGTAAGAATGAATGCATCGCTCTTTGAATGGGTGATTGAGAACCTCTGCAAGAATGCCGTTGATGCGATGGAAGGGTCGGGCACCATCACGCTGACGCTGCTCGAAGAAGGGCCGCTGGCGATTATTGAGGTGGCCGATACAGGAAAAGGCATCAAGAAAAAGGACGTGAAGAGCGTGTTTACGCCAGGCTTTACCACGAAGAAAAGAGGGTGGGGGCTTGGGCTCTCGCTGGCGCGCCGCATCGTAGAGGAATATCATAAGGGCCGCATCTTTGTCAAGCAGTCGGAGATTGGCAAGGGTACGACATTCAGGATTGAGCTGAAGAAATGATTGATACCGCCGGCAAAAACGGCGGGCACACTCACGGAAAGAAAGCAGGAGGGCGGCGGGCACACTCACGGAAAGAAAGCAGGGGGCGACGGGCACACTGAAGGGGGAACCGGCGGCAAAAGTGGCGGACATACTGCATAAAGTTGCACATAGGGGGACGAGTTTGTGCAAAGAAAGGGGGTGTTAGTGGTTGAAAATCAACAAAAAACAAAAAAATTGTCAATTATCAATTGTCAATTGTCAATTTTTTAGTAACTTTGCACCCCAAATGAGCAAGTCGGAGATGTTTCAAATCAATTTGAAGGGTCTGAAAGAGGATGAAATACGCCTTGAGTATGACGTGGATGATGCGTTTTTTGCGTCTCTTGACGGTGCACAGCTGGAGCACGGAGCGTTGCACGTGTCGGTGTCTATACGCAAGACGGCCGGCTTATTTGAACTCCAGTTCCACACTGTAGGAACCGTCACCGTCAGTTGTGACCTGTGTCTTGACGACATGGAACAGCCCATTGAGGCCGATAACCGTCTCACGGTGAGGCTGACAACGGACAACTGGCAACGGACTCAAAACGACGTTCGTGAGACAATGGACGATGAGCTCATCAACGTGTCTGAGGACGAAGGTGTCCTCGATGTGTCGTGGTTCATCTACGAATTTGTCATGTTGGCTATCCCCATCAAGCATGTGCATGCACCTGGAAAATGCAACCATGTGATGACAGAAAAGCTCGAAGAGCTGTCAGCTGCCCGAAGCAGTGATGAGGCCAAGGAGACAGATCCGAGGTGGGACGCGCTGAAGACATTAAACATTAAAGATTAAACATTAAATATTTAAATTAATAGTATTATGGCACATCCAAAAAGAAGACAGTCGAATACCCGTACTGCAAAACGTCGTACTCACGACAAGGCCGTAGTTCCTACACTGGCCGTATGCCCCAACTGTGGCGCTTACTATGTTTATCACACCGTATGTCCTACTTGTGGTTACTATCGTGGTAAGGTTGCTATCGTGAAGGACGAAGTTGTTGAATAAGACAAGGTAAATGGGTAAATTTAATGCGATAATCACCGGCGTTGGCGGCTATGTGCCCGACTATGTCCTCAATAATGAGGAACTGTCGCGCATGGTCGATACCAACGACGAGTGGATTATGACACGTGTAGGTATCAAGGAGCGCCGCATCCTCACCGAGGAAGGTCTGGGCACCAGTTACATGGCCCGTAAGGCTGCCAAGGAGCTGATGCGTAAGACCGGCACAGACCCTGATACCATTGATGCACTGATTGTAACCACCTCGACGGCTGATTATAAGTTTCCTTCCACAGCAAGCATCGTGCTGGGCAAGCTGGGGCTGAAAAACGCCTTTGCCTTTGACTTCTGGGGTGCCTGCTGCGGATTCCTCTACACGCTTGACGTGGCTGCGGCCATGATAGAGTCTGGGCGTTATAAGAAAATCATTATTATAGGTGCCGACAAGATGTCGTCCATCGTTGACTACAAGGACCGTGCCACTTGTCCGCTCTTCGGCGACGGTGCTGCAGCTGTGCTGCTTGAACGTACCGAGGAAGAGAACATTGGCTGTCGGGATTCCTATTTCCGCTGCGACGGCAAGGGACTGCCATTCCTTCATCTGAAGGCAGGCGGTTCGGTCAGCCCGGCCAGTCATTTCACCGTCGATCATCGTCTGCATTACCTCTATCAGGAGGGCCGTACGGTATTCCGCTATGCGGTGACCAATATGAGTGATGACGTGGCTTTGGTGGCAGAGCGCAACGGACTGAACAAGGACAACATCCAGTGGGTGGTTCCCCATCAGGCAAACATGCGCATCATTGAGGCCGTGGCCAAGCGCTTAGACCTTCCGATGGAGCAGGTGATGGTGAACATTGAGCACTTCGGTAACACGAGTGCCGCCACCATACCCCTGGCCCTCTGGGAAAACGAGCACCTGCTGAAGAAGGGTGACAACATGCTGTTCACCGCCTTTGGAGCAGGCTTCGTACACGGCGCCAGCTACTACAAGTGGGCTTATGACGGAAGTGAAAAGTGAATAGTGAAGAATTTGCTACCGCTTCAATATGCATAAAGCAGGATTTGTAAACATTGTTGGAAATCCCAACGTAGGTAAAAGTACGCTCATGAACCAATTGGTTGGTGAGCGTATTTCGATTGCGACGTTTAAGGCCCAGACGACGCGCCACCGCATCATGGGCATTGTGAATACCCCTGAGATGCAGATTGTGTTCTCTGACACGCCTGGCGTCCTGAAGCCGAACTACAAGCTGCAGGAGTCGATGTTGGCGTTCTCGGAATCGGCGCTGCAGGATGCCGACGTGCTGCTCTACGTCACCGACGTGGTGGAGAATCCGGAGAAGAACATGGACTTCCTTGAGAAGGTGCAGCAGATGACGATACCGGTGATTCTGCTGATTAATAAGATTGACAGCCTTACCCCTAACCCCTCTCCAAAGGGCGAGGGGAACTCTAAGGGAAAGGGGAGCGATGTACTCCTTGCACAGATTGTGGAGAAGTGGCACTCGCTGCTGCCAAAGGCAGAGATTCTGCCCATCTCGGCAAAGAACAAGTTCGGAGTGGATATGCTGCTGAAACGCATTCAGGACCTGCTGCCGGAAAGTCCGGCCTACTTCGACAAGGATCAGCTGACCGACAAGCCTGCCCGCTTCTTTGTTTCGGAGATTATCCGCGAGAAAATCCTGTTGTATTATGACAAGGAGATTCCCTATGCCGTGGAGGTGCGTGTGGAACGCTTCAAGGAGACGGAGAAGAACATCCATATCAATGCCGTCATCTACGTGGAGCGCGAGTCACAGAAGGGTATCATCATCGGTCATCAGGGTGTGGCGCTGAAGAAGGTAAGTACTGAGGCCCGCAAGGCACTGGAGAAGTTCTTTGACAAGTCGGTCTATCTGGAAACCTTCGTCAAGGTGGATAAGGACTGGCGGTCGTCAGAGAAAGAGCTTGACTCGTTTGGGTATAACCCGGAGTAGAGGGAGACCCCGCCGGCAAAACCGACGGGCACACTCATGAAAAGAAAGCAGGCGACGAGTACACTCATGAAAAGAAAGCAGGCGGCGGGCACACTCATGAAAAGAAAGCAGGCGACGAGCACACTAATGGAAAGAAAGCAGGCTGCGGTCACACTAATGGAGAGAAAACTGGCGGCGGGCATACTAATGGACGCGCTGCCAGGGCAGGTGGCAGACGCATGGAAAAGTAGATAAAAAAATAATAAGATGGTGAAGAAATTGGTTCTTTTTCTGCTTATGCTGGCAGGATGCTGGCAGATGGGCAGTGCTGCAGTGAATGACGACTGGAAGCCAGTGAGCGCAGACAAGGCAGTAGCCTTCGTACAGGAGTTTTATTCCCACAGGTCCATGGAGAATGGTCAGTGGGAGGATGCTGTGCTGGAGAAGTATCTGGCTCCTGCCGTTCTCAAGACGCTTGCCGAAGCAGCGTCAGACTCTGAAAAGAAATACGCCTCGTGGCTATTGTCAGGCACTGACGATTCAGAGATGATCTTGCCTTCTGTCCAGTTGCATGATCCAGTAGCCCTGGATGATGGTCGTGTGATGAGGGAACTGGGCGTGTTTTATTGGGCTGACACCTGGCTTCGCAGCACGCAGACGCTTTACTTTACCGTCAAGAGCAAGGGCGGCCGGCTGTATATCACTCAGGTTGACAACATGAACGGCGAGGCTGCTGCCGATGTGTGGGCGCAGTTGGAGGCCCGTAACGAAGCCCGCGAGATGGAAGCTGAGGATGAGGCTGAGGTAGAGGAGGACAACCCGTTGCTGGAGTCTGCAGGTAAGATAGGTCCCTATGACATCACGTTCTTCAGGAATCCTGCTGATATGGGAGAAGGTGACGAGGTGGGCTACTACTATTATAATGAACGCCCCAACTCAATATTTAAGCTGATACTGGTGGAGAATACGGCCATCAATGCCAAGGGCTCCATGCATGTGGTACTGAAGGAATACACGGCAAATGGCAACCATACCGGCACGTTCGACGGACAGTATGAAAGTCGGGGCGGTGGCTATGAGGGCACTTTTACGAACTCGAAAGGAGACAAGTTTCATTTTGAACTGATGGAGAAATAATCATGGCAAACTTAGTAGCGATAGTAGGACGCCCGAATGTGGGTAAATCGACCTTGTTTAACCGTCTGACCAACTCGCGTCAGGCCATTGTCAGTGACGAGGCTGGCACGACACGTGACCGTCAGTACGGCAAGTGCGAATGGAACGGACGTGAGTTCTCGGTTGTGGATACCGGTGGCTGGGTGGTCAACTCAGATGATATCTTCGAGGAGGAAATCCGCAAGCAGGTCATTGTGGCAACGGAAGAGGCCGACCTCGTGCTGTTTTTGGTGGATATCAAGAACGGCCTGACCGACTTGGACGAGGATGTAGCTGCCATTCTGCGTCGTGCGAAGCTGCCTGTGGTGTTAGTTGCCAACAAAACCGATGACGGCATCAACCTCTACGACCAGTATGAGTTCTACAAACTTGGACTGGGCGACCCCTTCTGCATCAGTGCAGCAACGGGCTCTGGTACGGGCGACCTGCTGGATTACGTGTTGTCGAGGCTGAAGACAGAGGAAGTTGACGACGTGGCTGACGGTACACCGCGCTTTGCCGTAGTCGGCAGACCGAATGCCGGCAAGTCAAGCCTGATTAACGCCTTTATCGGCGAGGACCGTAACATTGTAACCGAGATTGCCGGCACCACACGTGACAGCATCTATACGAAGTATGACAAGTTCGGCTTCGACTTCTATCTGGTGGATACCGCCGGCATCCGCCGCAAGAACAAGGTGACGGAGGACCTGGAGTTCTACAGCGTCATGCGCAGCATCCGTGCCATTGAGAATTCTGACGTCTGCATTCTGATGCTTGATGCCACCCGTGGCATTGAGGCACAGGACATGAACATCTTCCAGCTCATACAGAAGAACAACAAGTCGCTGGTGGTGGTCGTCAATAAGTGGGACCTGGTGGAAGACAAGTCGCAGGAGGTCATCAAGACCTTTGAGGCTGCCATTCGCAACCGCATGGCCCCGTTTGTGGATTTCCCCATCATCTTTGCTTCGGCACTTACCAAGCAGCGCATCTTCAAGGTGCTGGAAACCGCCAAGCAGGTTTATCTGAACCGTAAGGTGAAGATTGGTACGTCAAAGCTGAACGAGGTCATGCTACCTCTCATCGAGATGACGCCGCCGCCCAGCATCAAAGGCAAGTATATCAAGATCAAGTATGTCAGTCAGGTGCCTGACACGCAGATTCCTACGTTTGTGTTCTATGCCAATCTGCCGCAGTATGTGAAGGAGCCTTATAAGCGTTTCCTGGAGAATAAGCTGCGTGAGAACTGGACGCTGACCGGCACGCCCATCAATGTGTTTGTAAGGCAGAAATAACTAAAATGAAGAGTGAAGAATGAAGAATGAAGCATTTGCTACCGCTTTTGGAAAAGTAACTGAAGTAGGAAGATGGCTGTCATGCGCAGCATTCTTCATTCTTTGTTCTTCATTCTTCATTTCATGCAGTAATCCTACCCCTGAGGAGCTGGCATCGCTGGCTGCCAAAGGCTACTATGAGCATCTGGCTGCAGGAGAATACGACGCTTACTTGGAAGGGGTGAACGGCGTGAAGGATGCCCCCGATGACTATAAAAGCCAGTATCGCATAGCTGCTGAACAGTATGTGAAACGCGTCAATCAACTGCACCAAGGCATCAAAATGGTAGAAGTGTCGTCGGCAAAGACCGACAGCATGTTGCATTGTACGAATGTATTTCTGGTGCTTACCTTCGGCGATTCCTCGCGTGAGGAGATTTGTGTGCCGATGGTGGAGGCGGAAGGGGTGTTCCGTATGCGGTAATAAAAGAAATCGGATTGACTCCGTTTGAATCAATCCGACTTATGCAGTGTGGTAGTTGTACAATCTTGCTATGTTCAGGCAATACTCGTTGTAAGCTTCACTCTTCATCCATTTTTCAAATAATTTCTTAATCATCTTTTTACCTTTCTTTTAATGTTATACTTGTGTTTGTTATCCTTGCCTTTTCTCTTAAAGGCACTGCAAAGGTACGATGATTTTTCTTCTCCGACAAGGAAAAATTGAAATTGTTTGCGTTAACAGCGAAGATTTTGACTTGCGTCAATCCTTCTTTTCGTGCTTCAAAACGATATTGCGCATATTCTTCAGCAGGTCGCTGGCGAAGATGAAATCAGTGAGTAACTGGTTGTCGGAGTGCATGATATCGGCACTGACGCCCTGCCATTCCTTCCGGCCTTCATGAATGAAGATGATGTTTTCGCCGATGCCCATCACGGAGTTCATGTCGTGGGTGTTGATGATGGTCGTGATGTTGTATTCCTGCGTGATGCTGTGCAGCAAATCATCGATGAGGAGCGATGTCTTCGGGTCGAGTCCGGAGTTCGGCTCGTCGCAGAACAGGTATTTGGGATTCATGGCGATGGCACGGGCTATGGCCACGCGCTTCTGCATACCTCCGCTGATCTCTCCAGGGTATTTCTCTTCGGCATTAATGAGGTTCACACGGTCCAGACATTCCTTGGCCCGCTTGATGCGGTTGCGGAGGGTCATCGGGGCAAACATGTCGAGTGGGAACATCACATTCTCGAGCACCGTCATGGAGTCGAACAGGGCAGCACTTTGGAAAATCATACCCATTTCACGCCGCATCAGCACCTTCTCTCTCTTGCTCATGGCAACGAAGTCACGGCCGTCGTACAATACTTTTCCGCTGGTTGGGGTGAGCAGGCCCACCAGATTCTTCATCAATACGGTCTTTCCGCTTCCGCTACGTCCGATGATGAGGTTGGTCTTGCCGTTTTCGAATGTGGTGCTGATGTCTTTCAGCACCTCAACGTCATCAAAGCTTTTATATAGGTTCTTGACTTCAATCATGACAATAGCTTGGTTAAGAATACATCCGAGAAAAGAATCAGTACGCTGGACGTGACGACCGCATCGGTAGAAGCCTTACCCACGTTGGCGGAGCCTCCCTCGACCGTATAGCCGAAGAAGCTCGGCACACTGGAAATGATGAAGGCGAAAAAGGTGCTCTTGATGATACTCATCCACACAAACCAGGGCACGAACGAGTGCTGGAGTCCCAACGTGAGGTCGTCAGGCGGAAGAATCTGTCCGACGTAGGCGGTAGCGTATGCTCCCAGAATGCCTGTGGCTGAAGAGAAGATTACGAGGAAGGGCATGATGGTCATCATACCCATGATTTTCGGCAGTATCAAGTAACAGGCGGAGTTGATGCCCATGATGTCAAGCGCATCAATCTGTTGGGTAACACGCATGGTTCCCAGCTCCGAGGCAATGTTGGAGCCTACCTTTCCAGCAAGTATCAGACACATGATGCTGGACGAGAACTCCAACAGCATGATCTCACGCGTGGTGTAGCCTGTCACCCAGCGGGGCATCCAGGGACTTTGAATGTTCAGCTTCATCTGAATGCAGATGACGGCTCCGATGAAGAATGAAATCAGCAACACGATGCCAATGGAGTTGACGCCGAGCTGCGCCATCTCCTTGATATATTCTTTGGCGAACATCCTCAATCGTTCGGGCCGCTGGAACGTGCGCCCCATCAACATGAGGTAGCGTCCGAACGAGATAAGCCATTTCTTAATAATCATATTTAATAATGTTGAGCGCTTGTCGGCTGCAAAAGTACGAATAATATCCGAAAAATGTGCATAATGTTGGAAAAAAGTTGTACCTTTGCAGCTGCAAACGGAAAAAGTATGGATGAACAGACAATAATCAACGGACAACCCTACGATGACGGACAAATGGTGCTCCGTGCCGAGGGACTGGTGAAACGCTACGGCAAACGTACGGTAGTGAACGACGTTTCAATCAACGTCAAGCAGGGAGAGATCGTGGGACTGTTAGGCCCTAACGGTGCGGGAAAGACCACCTCGTTCTACATGACGACGGGTCTGATAGTGCCGAATGCCGGCCATATCTACCTGAATGATCTGGATGTGACGCAGTATCCTGTCTATAAGCGTGCCCGTGCAGGTATTGGCTATCTGGCACAGGAGGCAAGTGTGTTCCGCAAGATGTCGGTTGAGGACAATATCCTGAGCGTGCTGGAGATGACTGGCAAGCCCCGTGATTACCAGTTAGAGAAGCTGGAGAGCCTGATTAAGGAGTTCCGCCTGACGAAAGTCCGCAAGAACAAGGGTGACCAGCTCTCAGGTGGTGAGCGCCGTCGTACGGAGATAGCCCGTTGTCTGGCCATTGAGCCTAAGTTCATCATGCTTGACGAGCCTTTTGCAGGTGTTGACCCCATTGCCGTGGAGGATATCCAGCAGATTGTGTGGCGATTGAAGTACCGTAACATCGGTATCCTGATTACTGACCATAACGTAGAAGACACGCTTTGTATTACCGACCGTGCCTATCTGCTGTTTGAAGGTCGCATCCTGTTCCACGGCTCGCCCGAGGAATTGGCTGCCAACGAGATTGTACGCGAGAAGTATCTGACCAATTCTTTCGTATTGCGTCAGAAGGACTTCCAGAAGCTGGAAGAGGAACGTCAGCAAAAAGAGGCGGAAGAAGAAGGTAGAGGGTAGATGGTACGTCGAAAGTACTTGAGTTCGTGAATAAAAATATAAAAAACCTTTTTTTATTTTGTATTCTACTCACTTTTTCGTACCTTTGCACCTCCTTTTCGGAGAACGAAATGAAAATAGTAAATAGTAATCGTCAAATAGTAAATTAAGAAGATGAACATTCAGTTTGAAAATCCTGACAAAGTAAATGGTCTGTTGACGCTGACCATTGAGAAGTCTGACTATGCAGAGAAGGTCGAGAAGACCCTGAAAGATTATCGTAAGCGTGCCCAGGTTCCCGGATTCCGTCCCGGACAGGCTCCTATGGGCATGATTCAGCGCCAGTATGGCATGTCGGTTAAGGTAGATGAAATCAATCGTCTGCTGAACGAAAAGATTTATGAGTATATCCACGAGAATAAGATCCAGATGCTGGGCGAGCCCCTGCCGAACAATGAGAAGCAGAAACCTCTGGATTTTGCCGGTGACGGTCCGTTTGAATTCGTCTTTGACATTGCCGTTGCTCCTGAGTTCAAGGTAGAGCTGAGCGGTCGTGACAAGATAGACTATTACCAGATTGAGGTGGATGACAAGCTCATTGACCAGCAGGTGCAGATGTACCAGTCACGTGGCGGTCAGTACGAGAAGGCCGAAACCTATCAGAGCCGTGATATGTTGAAGGGCGACCTCCGTGAACTCGACGAGAACGGTAGCACCAAGGAAGGCGGTATCACCGTTGAATCAGCTGTGATGATGCCTGAATATATTAAGGTGGAAGATCAGAAGAAACTGTTTGACGGTTGCAAGCTGGGTGACATCATCACCTTTAACCCCAAGAAGGCTTATCCTGACAACGATAGCGAGGTGGCTGCCCTCCTGAAACTGAAGAAAGAGGAAGTGGCTGACCTGACGGCTGACTTCAGCTATCAGATTACTGAGATTTCTCGTTTCGTTCCTGCTGCCGTTGACCAGACCCTGTTTGACCAGGTGTTTGGTGAGGGTACCGTAAAGGACGAGAAGGAGTTCCGCCAGAAGATAGCCGACTCCATCAAGCCTCAGCTGGCCCAGAATTCTGACTATAAGTTCCTGCTGGATGTACGTGCCCATCTGGAAAAGAAGGTTGGCAAGCTGGAGTTCCCCGATGCCTTGCTGAAGCGCATCATGCTGAAAGGCAATGAAGACAAGGGTGCCGACTACGTGGAGAAGAACTACGAGAAGAGCATTGCTGAACTGAAGTGGCACCTGATCAAGGAACAGTTGGTAGCTGCCCAGCAGATCAAGGTAGAGGATGCCGACCTGAAGGCTGTTGCCAACGAAACCGCCCGTGCACAGTTTGCCCAGTACGGTATGATCAATGTGCCCGAGGAGTATCTTGACAACTATGCCGAGGACATGCTGAAGAAGCAGGAAAACATCAACGGACTTGTTGACCGTGCCCTCGATGATAAGTTGACTGTTGTACTGAAAAATGTCGTCAAACTGAACGAAAAGACCATCTCTTTGGATGACTTTAACAAGTTGATGCAGGGAAAATAACTTATTTTTTGAAAAAATAACCTCAACTTTTGCAGGTTATCGACTTTTTTTATTAATTTTGTTGCTACAAACTTAATGAAAGGCCGATAACCTGCCTTTTTTATGATACAATAGTACTGAAATAAAGAGAATTATGAACGATTTTAGGAAATATGCTACAAAGCATTTAGGAATGAACAGCATGGTGCTTGACGACGTTATCAAGTCGCAGGCTCAGTATTTGAACCCTTATATCTTGGAGGAACGTCAGTTGAACGTTACTCAGATGGATGTGTTCTCCCGTCTGATGATGGACCGCATCATCTTCCTCGGAACAGAGATTGACGACTATACCGCCAATACCCTGCAGGCCCAGCTGCTTTATCTGGACTCCGTAGATAGCGGAAAGGACATCTCCATCTACATCAATTCGCCGGGCGGCAGTGTTACGGCAGGATTGGGTATCTATGACACGATGCAGTTTATCTCGAGTGATGTTGCCACGATTTGTACAGGTATGGCTGCATCGATGGCCGCTGTGCTGCTGGTGGCAGGTCAGGAGGGCAAGCGCTCAGCCCTGACCCATAGCCGTGTGATGATTCATCAGCCGTTGGGCGGTGTTCAGGGACAGGCCAGTGACATTGAGATTGAGGCGAAGGAGATACTGAAGTTCAAGAAAGAGCTTTATACCATTATCGCCAATCACTCACATACCCCTTACGACAAGGTATATGCCGACTCTGACCGTAACTACTGGATGAATGCCGAAGAGGCCAAGGCTTACGGTATGATAGACCAGGTGCTGGTTAGAAAGTAACGACTGTAAGATGAAGAAACAATGTAATTTCTGCGGAAGAAGCGAGCGGGAAGTAAAGCTGCTTATCACAGGTCTCAACGCGAGTATCTGTGAGGATTGTGCCATGCAGGCTTATCAGATTGTGCAGCAGCAGAACGTGGCAAAAGGAAAATCCAAGAACGGCGGTCGGGCAGACAATAAGAGTATTCCCAAACCGAAGGAGATCAAGGATTATCTTGACCAGTACGTCATTGGTCAGGATGAGGCCAAACGTTTCCTCTCGGTAGCCGTCTATAATCATTATAAGCGTCTTCAGCAGCCTTCTGACGACAACGGGGTGGAGATTGAGAAGAGCAACATTATCATGGTGGGCTCTACCGGAACCGGCAAGACCCTGTTGGCACGTACGATAGCCAAAATGCTGGATGTGCCGTTTACGATTGTCGATGCTACGGTGTTTACCGAGGCTGGTTATGTGGGCGAGGATGTGGAAAGCATCCTGTCGCGCCTGTTGCAGGTGGCCGACTACGACGTGCAGGCAACCCAGCATGGAATCGTCTTCATTGATGAGATAGACAAGATTGCCCGTAAGAGCGACAACCCCTCGATTACCCGTGACGTAAGCGGTGAAGGCGTGCAGCAGGGACTACTCAAACTGTTGGAAGGAACAGTGGTCAACGTGCCACCGAAGGGCGGACGTAAGCATCCTGACCAGGAGTATATACAGGTTGACACCAATAACATCCTGTTCATCTGCGGCGGTGCATTCGACGGCATTGAGCGCAAGATTGCCCAGCGCATGAACACTCATGTGGTTGGCTATAACTCCGTGCAGAATGTGGCCAAGATAGACAAGAACGACCTGATGAAGTACATCGTGCCTCAGGACCTGAAGTCGTTTGGGCTCATTCCGGAGATTATTGGCCGTCTGCCTGTGCTGACCTACCTGAACCCGCTGGACCGGGCTGCCTTGGAGAAAATCCTGACGGAACCGAAGAACAGCATCATCAAGCAGTATCAGAAACTCTTTGAGATGGACGGCATCAAGCTGACTTTTGAGCAGGAAGCCCTTGACCTGATTGTGGATAAAGCCGTAGAATACAAGCTGGGTGCCCGCGGTCTCCGTTCTATTGTAGAAAGCATCATGATGGATGCGATGTTTGAGATACCCTCTAAACAAGTCAAGAGCTTTGTTGTGACCCTGGACTATGCACAGCAACAGCTGGATAAGTCACATTTACAGAAATTAGAAAGCTAAGAATCCTATATGACGAAGAAGAACCTCACAGATGCATTGAAAAAGTATTTCGGCTTTGACAAGTTCAAAGGCGATCAAGAAGCCATCATCCGTAATGTGTTGGCAGGTAGGAACACTTTTGTGTTGATGCCTACAGGCGGCGGAAAATCCTTGTGCTATCAGTTGCCATCCTTGCTCATGGATGGCACAGCCATCGTGATTTCCCCATTGATAGCTCTGATGAAGAATCAGGTAGATGTCATCTCTAATCTGAGTGAGGTGTCAGGTACGGCACACTACTTGAATTCGTCACTGAACAAAGCAGCGATCGACCAGGTGAAGGCCGACATCCTGTCAGGAACGACCAAACTGCTGTATGTGGCACCGGAATCGTTGACCAAGGAAGAGAATGTGGAGTTCCTCAAGTCGGTGAAGATCTCGTTCTATGCCATTGACGAGGCGCATTGTATCTCAGAGTGGGGCCACGATTTCCGTCCGGAGTATCGTCGCATACGTCCCATCATCAATGAGATAGGTGATGCACCGGTCATCGCATTGACGGCAACAGCCACCGATAAGGTCCGTACCGATATTAAGAAGAGTCTGGGTATTCTTGATGCCGAGGAGTTCAAGAGCTCTTTCAACCGGCCTAACCTCTATTACGAGGTACGCCCCAAGACTAAGGATGTTGATAAGGATATCATCAAGTTCATCAAGCAGCATCCCGGCAAGAGCGGCATTATCTATTGTCTCTCGAGAAAAAAGGTGGAAGAGCTTGCGGCCATTCTACGTGCCAACGATATAAAAGCACAGGCCTATCATGCCGGACTGGACTCGGTGACGCGCTCACAGACGCAGGACGATTTCCTGATGGAGAAGATTGACGTCATTGTAGCGACCATCGCCTTTGGCATGGGTATTGACAAACCCGACGTGCGCTTCGTCATCCATTACGACATTCCCAAGTCCTTGGAAGGCTATTATCAGGAGACAGGCCGTGCAGGTCGTGACGGCGGTGAAGGTCTGTGCGTTACCTTCTATTCCTACAAGGACCTGCAGAAACTGGATAAGTTCATGGAAGGCAAGCCTGTGGCTGAACAAGACATTGGACGCCAGTTGCTGCAGGAGACGGCAGCCTATGCGGAAACGTCGGTTTGTCGCAGAAGGATGCTGTTGCACTACTTCGGCGAGCGATATGAAAAGGAGAACTGCGGCAATTGTGACAACTGTCTGCATCCTCAGACCAAGATTGAGGGCATGAACCAGCTTGTCATCGTGCTCAAGGCGATTGTTGCCCTCAAAGAGAATTTCCGTTCCGATTATGTGATTGACTTTGTGATGGGTCGCGAGACGGATGAGATTGTAGCCCACAAGCACCATGAGCATGACCTGTTCGGCATGGGCGAGGATGAAGACGAGAAGATCTGGAGTCCTGTCATCCGTCAGGCGCTGATAGCCGGCTATATTAAAAAAGAGGTAGAGAACTACGGTCTGTTGAAGATTACTGCAGCTGGCAAGCGGTTCCTGAAGAGTCCGGAATCCTTCATGATAGTAAAGGACGTGGAGTTCCGTGATGACGATGACTCGCTGATGGACCATGAAGGCGGAACCAGCGCAATCGATCCGATGCTTTGTGCCGTGCTCCGTGACTTGCGAAAGAAATGGAGCCGTAAGCTGGAACGGCCTCCTTATGTCATCTTCCAGGATGTGTCGCTGGAGCAGATGGCTACTGACTTCCCCGTGACGCTTGAAGAACTGAAGAATATCCAGGGCGTGGGTGAAGGAAAGGTGAAACAGCCCTATGCCCAGGAATTTGTGGACCTGATCAAACGCTACTGCAAAGAGAACGATATTGTCCGTCAGGCAGACCTTCGCGTTCGTACCGTAGCCAAGAAGTCGATGCTGAAGGTGAAAATCATTCAGGCCATTGACCGCCAGATAGCCCTTGACGACATCGCCAATGCACAGGGCATAGAGTTTGAGACCCTGCTCGACGAGGTAGAGGCCATTGTCTATAGCGGTACCAAACTGAACATTGACTATTTCTTGGAGGAGGTCATGGACGAAGATCACATTGACGACATATACGACTACTTTGCCGAGAGCGACACGGACAGCCTGGAGGATGCCATTGATGAGTTAGGCGAGGATTATAGTGAAGATGAGATCCGACTGATACGCATCAAGTTCATCTCGGAAATGGCGAACTGATTACAGTATTCTTGCCTCCCGTTGGTAGCTTGCGGCATAGCCGAGCGGAGGCTTGTAATTGGATATTTGGGGGTTGAGGTTTGAGCATTGAGGTTTAAAAATAAGTGCTTTGTGTTAAAAATTACCAAGGCAAGGCATAAATCTCAAACCTCAAACCTCAAACCTCAAAAATAATTTGTACCTTTGCACGCAATAAAATTTAAAGGAGTTTCTTATGTCATCATTTATTGCAGACAAGATTGTGATGGACGGTCTCACATTTGACGACGTCCTGTTGATTCCCGCTTATTCGGAGGTGCTGCCCAAGACGGTGGAGCTGAAAACCCGTTTTTCGAAGCACATTGAGCTGAACGTTCCTTTTGTAACGGCAGCTATGGACACTGTAACCGAAAGCCAGATGGCTATTGCCATCGCCCGTGAGGGAGGTATCGGAGTAATTCACAAGAACATGTCGATAGACAACCAGGCACGCGAGGTAGCGATTGTAAAGCGTGCCGAGAATGGTATGATCTACGACCCCATCACTATCCCATTGGGAAGCACAGTGGCTCAGGCCCTCGAAATTATGTCGGAGTACCATATCGGTGGTATTCCCGTGGTTGATGACGACCGCCATCTGGTGGGTATCGTAACCAACCGTGACCTGCGCTTTGAGCGTCGCTTGGACCGTCCCGTTGAGGAAATCATGTCGAAGGATAACCTGGTAACCACCCATCAGCAGACCGATCTGACTGCTGCAGCACAGATCCTGCAGGAGAATAAGATTGAGAAACTGCCCGTTGTGGATAAGGATAACCGTTTGATTGGTCTGATTACCTATAAGGATATCACCAAGGCAAAGGATAAGCCCATGGCTTGTAAGGATGATAAGGGACGTTTGCGTGTTGCAGCCGGTGTAGGTGTAACCGTTGATACCCTCGACCGTATGCAGGCTCTGGTTAACGCAGGTGTTGATGCCATTGTAATTGATACAGCCCACGGACACTCAAAGAGTGTGATCGAGAAGCTGCGCGAAGCTAAGGCTTCGTTCCCCAATATCGATATCGTGGTAGGAAATATTGCTACAGGTGCTGCTGCTAAGATGTTGGTTGATAATGGTGCCGACGCAGTAAAGGTTGGTATTGGCCCAGGTTCAATCTGCACCACTCGTGTAGTTGCCGGCGTTGGCGTGCCTCAGCTGAGTGCTGTTTACGATGTGTACAGTGCCCTGAAGGGAACTAATGTTCCTTTGATTGCTGATGGTGGTCTGCGTTACTCAGGCGATATCGTAAAGGCACTTGCTGCCGGTGGTAGTTGTGTCATGATCGGTTCACTTGTGGCTGGTACCGAGGAGAGCCCAGGCGATACAATTATCTATAACGGACGTAAGTTCAAGAGCTACCGTGGTATGGGTTCGCTCGAGGCTATGGAGCATGGTTCAAAGGATCGTTATTTCCAGGCCGACACCAAGGATGTGAAGAAGCTTGTACCAGAGGGTATCGCTGGTCGTGTACCTTATAAGGGAACTGTTCAGGAGGTGATTTATCAGATGGTTGGTGGCTTGCGCTCAGGTATGGGTTACTGCGGTGCCCAGACTATCGAGAAGTTGCACGATGCCAAGTTTACCCGCATTACCAATGCCGGTGTGAATGAGTCGCATCCACACGATATCACTATCACCAGTGAGGCTCCTAACTACAGCCGTCCAAACGATTAATGATGAGAAAACTCACCATAGCCCTTTCATTGTTTGCTGCGATAACCTCGCAGCAAACATTGGCACAGACTACCGACCCGGTTGTAATGACCGTGGCCGGTGTTCCTGTTTCTCGTTCGGAGTTCGAGTATTCGTACAATAAGAACAACGGTGAAGGGGTCATCGACAAGTTGTCGGTGGATGAGTATGTCACCTTATTTATAAATTATAAGCTGAAGGTGGCTGCTGCTCTTGATGCTAAACTCGATACATTGTCGTCGTTCCGTCAGGAGTATCAGATGTATCGCGACCAGCAGGTACGTCCAACGATGGTGGCCGATGCCGAGGTGCTTGATCAGGCCCGACAGATGTACGATCGCACTCAGGCAATGATAGGCTCGAAAGGATTGGTACGTCCTGCACACATCCTATTGAAGTTGTCGACGCAAGCTACCGTTCAGCAACAGGAAAAGATTCACCAGCGTATCGATTCTGTTTATCGTGCCCTGCAAGCAGGAGCCGATTTTGCAGAATTGGCCAAGAAGGTTTCTGAAGATGCTGGTTCGGCTGCACGTGGAGGCGACTTGCCTTGGATAGCCCCTTCGCAAACCCTGAAGGAGTTCGAGGATGTGGCTTATTCGCTGGCACCAGGTCAGTTGAGTCAGCCGTTCCTGAGTCCAGTTGGTTATCATATCATCTTGATGAAAGAGCGTAAGCAACTGGAACCATTCGACTCGTTGAAACAGAGCATCGTTGCATCGCTTGAGCGTCATGGTATCCGTAACGAGATAGCCGACATGAAGTTGCGTAACCGTGTGGCAGCATCGTCAGGCAAACTCAAGGCCAGTGATGTAATGCAGCAGAAAGCCGATTCGGTGGCTGCTGTCAACAGTGAGCTGAAATATCTGTTTAAAGAGTATCACGACGGTTTGCTGCTTTACGAAATCAGCAAGCGCGAGGTGTGGAGCAAAGCCCAGAACGACGAGATTGCACTGAAGGCTTGGTTCGACACCCATAAAAAGAAATACACATGGAAGGAACCCCGTTACCGCGGTATTGCCTACCACGTGAAAAACAAGCAAGATGTAAAGGCTGTAAAGCGATGTGTAAAGAATCTGCCCTTCGATCAGTGGACAGAGGCTCTGCGTACTACCTTTAACCCCGATTCTGTGATCCGCATCCGAGTGGAGAAAGGTCTGTTCAAACCAGGTGATAATGAGACCATCGACAGGCTAGTGTTTAAAACTGGAAATACTAGTAAATCTAGCAGGGCTAGTAGTACTAGTAATGCTAGCTATCCCATCGATGCAGTATTTGGCAAGAAACTGAAGCGCCCGGATAACTATGAGGACGTACGTCAGCAAGTGGTTGAGGATCTGCAGGATTACCTGGAGCAGGAGTGGGTCGACACCTTACGCCGTCGCTATCAGGTAGAAGTGAATCAAGAAGTATTGAAAACTGTAAATAAACATCTATGAGTATTATAAAGAAAGTAATGACACTGGCGCTTCTGGCCTTACCTTTGGTAGCTACTGCCCAGAAGAAGGATTCTATTGGTACCGTCATCGACGAAGTGGTATGGGTAGTTGGCGATGAAGCCATCCTCCGTTCGGATGTTGAAGCCCTGCGTATGCAGTCGGCTATGGAAGGTGTAAAATGGAGTGGTAATCCCGACTGTACTATTCCTGAGCAGATTGCTGTTCAGAAGTTGTTCAAGCACCAGGCTCAGATTGACAGTATAGAGGTGACCGATGCCGATGTAGCACAGGAGGTAGAGCAGCAGATCAGCTACTGGCTCGAGATGGTTGATGGTTCACGTGAGCGCCTCGAGGAGTACAAGCACCAGAACCTGACACAGATTCGTGCCGACCTGCGCGAGGAGATGAAAGATCGTCAGATGGGACAGAAAATGAAGCAGAAGCTTGTTGAGGATATTGCCGTAACACCTGCTGAGGTTCGTCGCTATTTCAGTGCCCTGCCACAGGATAGTCTGCCTTTTGTTCCTACCGAGGTTGAGGTACAGATTGTGCAGCTTACTCCAAAAATCGAACAGGAAGAGCTGAACCGTGTAAAGGATGAGCTGCGTAACTATACAGAGCGTGTAAACAAGGGTGAAACCCGATTCCAGACTTTGGCCCAGTTATATTCTGAGGATCCTGGTTCGGCTCGTCGTGGTGGTGAACTCGGATTGATGGGTCGTGGTACCCTTGACCCAGCCTTTGCCGCTGTAGCTTTCAATCTTACCGATCCTAAAAAGGTTTCGAAGATTGTTGAGTCGGAGTTCGGTTTCCATATCATCCAGCTGATTGAGAAGCGTGGTGATAAGGTGAACGTACGTCATATTCTGCGTAAGCCAGTGGTATCGCAGGAAGCTGTTGACCGTGCTTTGGGCCGTCTGGATTCTATTGCAGCCGACCTGCGTGCCGAGAAGTTCAGCTTTGAGGATGCTGCTTCGCTGATTTCTGACGATAAGGAAACCCGTAATGCCAAGGGGCTGCTGAGTACCGATCAGATGCGTACAGGTAAAACCTCATCTAAGTTCCGTATGCAGGATCTTCCTGCCGAGATCGCCAAGGCTGTTGATACGCTGAAGGTGGGTGAAATCTCGAATGCCTTCCAGATGATTAACCAGCGTGGTAAGACCGTGTGCGTGATTGCTAAGCTGAAGAGTCGTACCGATGGTCATAAGGCCTCAGTAACCGAGGACTTCCAGATTATGAAGGACGTGGTGCTGAATAAGCGTCGTGAGGATCGTATCCATCAGTGGGTAGTAGATAAGATCAAGAGTACTTATACCCGACTGAACGACGATTACAAGGATTGTAATTTCGAATATGAAGGTTGGATTAAGTAAAACACTCCTATTCTTGTCCATCGTTCTGATGGTTGGCTTCGTTTCTGCATTTGCCCAGCAAAAGCAGCAGCGTCGTCGTCCTGCTGCACGAAAAGCAGCTAAGGCAAAGGATACACGTGTGTATCTGGTGCATGCCGATGTGCTGCATTACGACCAGCTGAAAAATCCCGATGCCACTATTCTGAATGGTAAGGTGCATTTTACGCATCAGGGTGCCCGATTATATTGCGATAGTGCCTATTTCTATGAGGCCAGCAATTCGTTCGAGGCGTTCGGACATGTTAAGATGTACCAGGGCGATACGCTCTCGCTATTGAGCGACTACGCTTATTACGATGGTAACGAGCAGATGGCCCGTGCCCGTTATAATGTAGTGTTGAAGCACAAGAAGACCACCCTTTATACCGATAGTCTTGATTACGATCGTTTGTATGATAACGCCTACTTCTTTGAGGGCGGAAAGATGATCGATGGTAAGACCACACTCACATCCGACTGGGGAGAGTATAACACCAAGAGCAAAATGTCGGTATTCAACTACGATGTGAAGATGAAGAGTCCCAAGTTCTTCCTCACTACCGATACACTTTATTACGATACCCGTTTGTCGATGGCTCATATTGTTGGTCCATCTAATATCACCTCGGGCGAGAGTCATATCTATTCTGAACAAGGCTATTATGATACCAAGAACGACCGTGCCCGTTTGATGAACCGATCGGTGCTCTCTAATCAAGGAAAGATGATGGTGGGCGATAGCGTGTATTACGACAGTAAACAGGGCTTTAGTCAGGCCTTCCGCAATGTGGTGTATGTGGATTCTGTGAACAAGAATAAGCTTACTGGTAACTATGGCGAGTACTACGAGAACACAGGTTTCGCCATGTGTACGGATAGTGCTGTTGCCATCGACTACTCGCAGGGCGACTCGCTGTTTATGCATGCCGATACGTTTAAGGTGGTGACTTATAATATTGAAACCGATTCGGTGTATCGCAAGATTTTTGCTTTCCATCATGTACGTGCATTCCGAAACGATGTGCAAGCCGTTTGTGATTCACTTATCTATAACTCGCTCGATTCGTGTATGACCCTCTATCATGATCCTATCGTGTGGAACAATAACCAGCAACTGGTGGGTGATCGTATCGAGGTGTTTATGAAAGATTCGCTGATTGATCACGCCCATGTTATCGATAACTGTTTCTCGATACAACAGCTACATAGCGATACGACGCTTTATAATCAGGTGTCGTCGAAAGAGATGTTTGCCTACTTTATTGATGGTGCCATTCACGAAGCTCAAGCCAAAGGTAATGTGCTGATAGGCTATTATTTTGAGGAGGGCGACAGCGTAGCTATTATCTATAACTATCAGGAAACATCCGAACTGCGTATGTTCCTGAAAGACCGTAAACTGCAAAAGGTGTGGACGCCTAAGAGCAGTGGTACGATGTATCCGCTAAATCAGATCCCTATTGAACGTAAGCATCTGCCAGGCTTTGCGTGGTACAACTACGTGCGCCCAATGAATCGCTACGACATTTTCAATTGGCGTGAAAAGAAAAGCGTAGAAAACTAAGACTGAAAAATGGATTTAATACATCTTCTTCCCGATAGTGTTGCTAACCAGATTGCTGCTGGTGAGGTAATACAGCGTCCGGCTTCTGTTATCAAGGAGCTGGTTGAGAATTCTGTTGATGCAGGTGCTAAGACCATCCATGTGATTGTGGTGGATGCTGGTCGTACCTCTATTCAGGTTATCGACGATGGTAAGGGTATGAGCGAGACTGATGCCCGCTTGTCGTTCGAGCGTCATGCAACCTCGAAGATTTCGCAAGCTGATGATCTCTTTGCTCTGCATACCATGGGATTCCGTGGCGAGGCCTTGGCTTCGATTGCAGCTGTGGCACAAGTTGAACTGCAAACACGTCGACAGGAAGATGAGATAGGAACCAAGGTCTCGATTGCTGGGTCGAAGGTCACTCGACAGGAGCCGGTTTCCTGTCCTGTGGGATGTAATTTCAAGGTTGATAACCTGTTCTTCAATGTGCCTGCGCGTCGTAAGTTCCTGAAGACGAATGCTACCGAGCTGAATAATATCCTGACAGCTTTCGAACGTATCGTACTCGTTTATCCCGATATCCATTTTACCTTGCATAATAATGGGGTAGAGATGCTGAACTTGCGTGCAGGCTCAGTACGCCAACGCATTGCTGATGTGTTTGGAAAGCAGTATAACCAGGATCTGGTACCTGTTGAGGTACATACTGCCATGTGTACGGTTTCTGGTTTTGTAGGTAAACCAGAGGCAGCCCGCAAAAAAACTGGGTGCGACTACTTCTTTGTTAATGGTCGTTTTATGAAGCACCCTTACTTTCACAAGGCTGTGATGAAGGCCTACGACCGTTTGGTGCCCGAAGGCATGGCTATACCTTATTTCTTATATATTGAGGTGGAGCCAGGCGAGATAGATGTGAACATACATCCTACCAAAACCGAGATCAAATTTGAGAATGAACAGGCTATCTGGCAGATTCTGTCGGCAGCTGTTCGTGATGGCATCGGCAAGTACTGCGAGGTGCCTTCGATTGATTTCGATACTCAGGGGCAGCCTGATATTCCTTTGTTTGATAATAACAACAACACTTTCCAGGATAGTTTTGCTGCGCCTAAGGTGAACTATAATCCAGATTACAACCCGTTTAAGCAGAGTAGCGGTGGCAGTTCCGGTAATGTGCCTAATCAGTGGGAGAGCTTGTATCAGGGATTAGAGCAGGGCTCGTTCCGTGAGGAGCCTGTACAGCAGCCTTCGTTCTTTGACGATGATAACGTTGTGGCACCACAGTCGGCTACCGAGATTCTCTCTGAGAAGTCGCCTGCTCACTACCAGTATAAAGGCAAGTACCTGATGACGGCAGTAAAATCAGGACTGATGATTATCGACCAGCATCGTGCCAGCATCCGTATACTTTACGATCGTTACCTGAGTCAGCATGACGGTCATGTTATCAGTACCCAGAAAATGCTTTTCCCAGAAACTGTGACATTCTCGCCGTCAGAGGGTGTTACCATGCAGCAGCTGTTGCCTGAACTTACTGCTTATGGTTTCGACCTGAGTGATTTAGGTGGTAATACCTATGCCGTGAATGGTATTCCTGCTGGGCTCGAAGGTGTTAATCCCCAGAATCTGCTGCACGATATGTTGTCGTCAACAGGTGCTGCCGATTCGCTAGAGGCCATTCATGCCGCTTTGGCACTGCGCTTAGCTCAGAGTGCGGCCATACCTTACGGTCAAATACTAAGTAATGATGAGATTGAGAGCATCATAAACGATCTTTTCTCGTGCTCGAACGTCAACTATACTCCCGACGGAAAAGCCATACTTTGCATACTTCCACAGGGCGATATTGAGCATTTATTGGGTTAAAACGTGAATGAAAGTTAAATTTTGGCAGTTTTCTTGTAAAACATGCGGTGGTCTCAAAAAATCTTCTTACCTTTGCATCCGCTTACAAGAAATGAGGGCGTTTAGCTCAGCTGGTTTAGAGCATCTGCCTTACAAGCAGAGGGTCGGCGGTTCGAATCCGTCAACGCCCACGAAAACAAGTTAGGATGTGATTTCGGTCACATCCTTTTTTCATTTAACAACAGACATAACTGACACATGAAGAAGGTTAAGAATAGCGAACTACTACTTTCATACATCCGTGAAGGACGTGAGATGAGCCAAAGAGAAAAACTTTGGTTGATAGTTAGTTTGAGTATTCCTTCGATCCTGGCGCAGATATCAGCCACCATTATGTTTTTTATCGATGCCTCGATGGTAGGTCATCTGGGTGCCAAGGCATCGGCTTCAATCGGACTGGTGGAAACTACTGGTTGGTTGCTGGGTGGATTGGCTTCGGCTGCAAATATGGGTTTCTCGGTGCAGGTGGCGCATTTTATTGGTGCTAACGACTTTGAGGCAGCCCGTCGCGTCTTGCGTCAGGCTTTGGTGTGCTGTTTGGTGTGGGCGCTGCTAATCTCCATCACGTCTGTGGCTATCAGTCCGTTCCTGCCTTATTGGATGGGAGGAACGGCCGAGATTGCCCGCGATGCCTCGTTGTATTTCGGTATTTTTGGAGCATGTGGTATCTTTTTCCAAATGGAAGGATTGGCTGGTTCTATGCTCAAATGTTCGGGTAACATGAAGATTCCCTCGATGCTGAATATCGGTATGTGCGTGATGGATGTGGTATTCAACTACCTGTTTATCTATATCCTGGGTTTAGGGGTGATGGGAGCAGCCATCGGTACAGGTATGGCTATGTTGGTTACAGCTAGTCTGATGCTGTATTTCCTGCTGGTGCGTTCAAAGATGCTCTCGTTGGTAGGACGTCCTGGTTCGTTTAAACCAAAGGCTGATACCATTGGAACTGCTTTCCGGATTGGAGCGCCCATGGGCTTGCAGCATCTGCTGATGGGATCAGCTCAGATGGTGAGTACGCTGATTGTGGCACCATTGGGTACGATTGCTATTGCTGCCCACTCGTTGGCTATTACGGTTGAGAGCTTGTGCTATATGCCTGGTTTTGGTATTGCCGAGGCTGCCACTACGCTGGTGGGGCAGGGTATAGGTGCAGGACAGAAACAGCTTACACGCTCGTTTGCCCATATGTCGGTTGGTTTAGGTATTGTGGTAATGACGCTGATGGGCGTGCTTATGTGGTCTTTTGCACCACAGCTGATGGCTATCATGTCGCCTGTTGATGAAGTGATAGCTCTGGGTGCCCAGGTTCTGCGCATCGAGGCTTGGGCCGAGCCGATGTTTGCCGCTGCCATTGTAGTCAACGGTATTTTCGTGGGTGCAGGAGATACCATTATTCCTGCCATCATGAGTTTGGGTTCTATGTGGGCTGTTCGTTTGTCGTTGGCTGCTACACTGGCGCCCAAATGGGGCTTGAAGGGTGTATGGACGGCTATGGCCATTGAACTTACCTTTCGTGGTGTTATCTTCCTTGTGCGGTTGTTCAAGGGAAGCTGGGCTGATAAGTTGAAACTTAAGCAAGCTTAATTCTAATAATTGTTTTAGTAGATAGCAAAAAAAAGCCGCTCAAGGGTCATCAACGACTCGAGGGCGGCACCAACAATCTATGAATAACTAAAAACCTTTTTCTGAGAAAAAACGGAGTGTCACCACTGCGTCTTTGTTATCCTTACTAACAAA